>FLSK01376886.1_pt1 | contig 144494 bp, 135 predicted proteins | sample 1550541 | NCBI WGS metagenome assembly FLSK01 (sample SAMEA4031773, study PRJEB14383) | metagenome | biome: human; feature: oral; material: saliva | place: Philippines | collected 2014
TAACTCAGCTAGTTGAAGTTGATAAGAAAATATCATTTGATTCTCAAAACCCTAATATTTATCGTCAACGAGCTTTATTATTACAGGAATTAGGTTGTAATTTTCTTGCTATGGACGATAATCGCATTTGTGCTTTATTGGAGAATAGAGAAGATATTGAATATTATAATTATCAATATCAATCTTTACTAACTGAAGAACAATTTATAAAAAAATTTCAGCAAGAAAATCATACTCATTATTATGAACTCTTGTCATATATTATTATGGCAGAAAAATTTCTATCAGCTGAAAAAATAGATCCTGTTCACTTTGACTTACTTGCTGGAAATTTACTTTTTCTTGGATTATTAAATTTATCATTACGTTGTAGTAATGATGCGATTAAATATCTCAAAAATTATCCGAAAGAACTCTCATCAGCATATTTAAACAAGGCATTATTATTAAATCTTGTTGGTGAATACAACGAAGGATGGAAATTATATGAGCATCGCTGGGAAACTAATTATGAATCCTTTGCCGATTCTCTACTTTCATCTTTCCCTAAATGGAACGGAGAGCAGTTAAAAAATAAAGATATTTTGCTAATCCGCTCGGAACAAGGCATTGGTGATAACATTCAATTTGTTCGCTATGCAATCTATCTAAAACATCAAGGTATAAATGTTTTAGTTTGGAATAATACATACATTGATGATTTTCTTTCCTTTAATCTTACTAGATATGCTATTCCAACAGTTAAACATGGGGATATGGTAAACTTTACTTATTGGATTCCAATGATGAGTTTACCCCATTTCTGTGGTACCACACTGCAAAATATTCCGTTAAAAGATGCTTATTTAACAACATCTCCTGAATCAATAGAAAAATGGGAATCATACTTTCCAGTCACATTTAAAAGAAAAATAGGAGTCGTATGGCAAGGGGGACGAGGAGCGCCTAATGATAAAATTCGTAGTATTCCATTAGAAATTTTCTCAAAACTTTTTTCTGTTGATGCAGAATTTCATGTTTTGCAAAAAGATGTTAATGAGAAAGAAGTTAATTGCCTTGCTAAATATAAAAATGTTCATCTTTGGCATTCTAAATTAGAAACTTTTTTTGATACAGCAGCTATCGCAAGCCAATTAGATTTAATTATTTGTGTAGATACTTCTGTTGCTCATCTTACCTCAGCATTGGGAATACCAACATGGATATTGATTAACTATAAACCAGATTTCCGTTGGCTACTTTATCGAAGTGATAGTGTTTGGTATAACAGTGTCAAATTGTTCCGGCAAAATTTAGATTATGACTGGGAAAGTGTGGTACAAAATGTTATTTTTGCTTTAAATGAATTTATTACAGGTAAAGAATAATGAAAAAACTCATTCTTGTTGCATTAAATGATAATGATGATATTTGGTTTAATTGTTTTATCCCATTTACTATTACGCTTAAAAACACAAACTATGATGGAGAAATTGGCGTTATCTCTTATAACTTATCAGATAATAAAAAAGAAATACTAATTAAGAACCAAATACAGGTATTTGAAGCCTTTAATATATGCCATAATTTATTACTAGATCGATTTATTTCAACATCAAAAATTGCAGAACACTATGACATTGTTGCTTTATATAATGTAGATATTTGGTTTCCTAAACACGATTTAACCTTATTTGAACAAGTTCAAGATCCCTCATTAGTGTATTGTTGTTATGACGTAATTATTCCGCCTTTTATATTAAACGGCGCAAAAGATAAAACTGAGGTTAAAAGTAAATTAGATAATTTACTAACTAAACAAGATTATTATTGGCAGGCAGGACTTACCGTTGCACATCGTCAAGCTTGGATAAAGTATGGAGAATATATTCTTAACTATCTAAATAAAGGAAACTATCAGTTGGAATATGGTATTGATGCAACAATATTAAATTTATATTCAGCTGAAACAAATAATGTCTCTCTTCTAAATAAGAAATACAACTGTTTGCCATTTTGGGGAATTAATATTGATAAAGTTAATTTCTTTCCAATTCGTGTTGATAATGAAGAAATTGAAGGTATTCATATTACCCGCTACCACAGAGAGACAAGCGATTTTTCATTCTTAAAAACAAATATCGACTTATATCTAGAAAAAGGAGAAAATTTCTTACTAGAGAAACCATCACTATATCATTATCAAAACTGTAATAATTTATTTCATAATATAAATAATAAACATGGTAATCCATTTTATTGTAATGAAATATTCTGTCATTCTTTTTCATATCAATGGCTCAATGAAAACTTCTTAGCTATTGATGCTATTGATACTTTTGAAATGAAGTTGACATATACAGGGAAAGATCCTTGTCAAATAGCAATTGGTTATCAAGCTATTTTAAATAAATATCAGCCTATTAAATTTAAAGTTTATCTAAATGGAAGAGACATTATGGCATTAAAAGACACAATGCTTCCTATTACAATTAATTTGAATGATGAATTAATAATACAATCTCTACATCTTAGAGAAGATTTTGGCGTTAGGATTTTGTTAAGCCAAATCAACTTTCCAAACTAACTAAATAAACTTATATAAGCAGCAATAGGCTTTAATAGCAATTATTAGTTTATCTCTATAACAACCTGAAAAATTAGCTATACCTTAGCTTTAAGAAAGTAAAAAACTTTGCAAAAGTACACCACTTTATTTTATTATCCGCTATAATTACGCAAACGTTTGCTTTTATATTAGAGGATTTTTGCATGACTACATTAGGTACTCCACTTCGTCCAAGCGCAACCAAAGTGATGATGCTTGGTTCTGGTGAATTAGGTAAAGAAGTCGTCATTGAGCTACAACGCTTAGGCGTAGAAGTCATTGCGGTTGACAGATATGAAAATGCACCAGCTCAACAAGTTGCACATCGCGCCTACACTATTTCAATGCTTGATGGCGAAGCACTAGCAAAACTTATTGAACAAGAAAAGCCTGATTATATTGTGCCAGAAGTGGAAGCGATTGCGACTGCTACACTTGTCGAGTTAGAGCAAGCCGGCTATAACGTAATTCCAACGGCTAAAGCAACCCAATTAACCATGAACCGAGAAGGCATCCGCCGTTTAGCCGCTGAAGAATTAGGGTTAAAAACCTCACCTTATCGTTTTGTTGACAACTTTTCTGATTTCCAACAAGCCATTGCAGAAATTGGTATTCCGTGTGTCGTCAAACCCATCATGTCTTCTTCTGGGCATGGGCAATCAATTATCAAATCCGATGAGCAAATTGAACAAGCTTGGCAATATGCACAAGAAGGTGGCCGAGCTGGCGGTGGACGAGTTATTGTCGAAGGTTTCATTAAATTTGATTATGAAATTACCCAATTAACTGTACGTCATGTTGGGGGTACTTCTTTCTTAGCCCCTATTGGTCATCGCCAAGAAAACGGTGATTACCGAGAATCTTGGCAACCACAAGCGATGTCAGCATTAGCTCAAAAACGTGCACAAGAAACCGCAGAGAAAATTACCACTGCTTTAGGCGGACGTGGCATTTTTGGTGTAGAGCTTTTTGTTTGTGGCGATGACATCATCTTCAATGAAGTTTCTCCTCGTCCGCACGATACCGGTATGGTGACGATGGCATCCCAAGAGCTCTCTCAATTTGCTTTGCATGCTCGCGCTATTTTGGGTTTACCGATTCCAGAAATTTATCAAATCAGCCCTGCTGCTTCAAAAGCGATTGTAGTGGAAGGTAAATCAGATAATGTTCGATTTACGAACCTAGAGAAGGTATTATCTGAAGCTGGGGTCAATTTACGCTTATTCGGTAAGGGTGAGGTCAACGGGCATCGCCGTTTAGGGGTTATTCTTGCCCGTGATGAAAGCACTGAAAAAGCGCTTGCAAAAGCCGAACGCGCTTATCAGCAATTAGAAATCCAGTTATAAATAAAGCCCGATGTATTTTTTACATCGGGCTTTACTTTTATTTATTAGATACCGCTACTTGCACCGCTTTAATGGCTAATATTAACGAACCACCAACTAGGCTAAAGGCTTTGCTGCCAATAATACAAGCGGTCTTTTTTTCACTATCTTTTCCAAATATTAAGCCTAGATAGCAAAAAACCTGTTATCAACTTTGATAACAGGTTCTTCAATCATTCGGTTAAATCGTTAAGATTAACCCATACCGTACTTTTTTAATTTTTTACGTAAAGTACCACGGTTAATACCAAGCATGGTCGCTGCGCGAGTTTGGTTGCCGCGAGTATATTGCATCACCATATCTAACATTGGGTGCTCAATTTCAGATAATACTAATTCGTATAATTCTGTTGGATCTTCGCCGTTTAATTGTGCTAAATAGTTTTTTAATGCGGCTTTTACGTTATCGCGAAGCGGTTTTACCACTTGTTGGCCTTGTGCATTTAATAATGTCACCGTTAATGGGTTATTTACTGGTTGTTCAATCATTTTTCTATCCACTTTATTAAAGAGATTTTACAAAATTTTCCAACGCATTAAGTTGTTCATAAGTTGTTTCTAATGCATTGAAAGTGCGTTTAAAAGTTGAATTCGGCATCAATCTTTCTACATACCAACCAACGTGCTTACGCGCAATTCGATACCCTTTCTCTTCTCCATAGAATTGATGTAGGTCTTCAATATGCTTAAACATTAGCTGGCTTTTTTCCTCCAATGAAATAATAGGAAGCGTGCCGTGCGCTAAAAATGCGCTGATTTCCTTAAATATCCAAGGGCAGCCATAACTTCCTCGCCCAACCATAACGGCATCTGCACCTGTATAATCAAGCACAAATTTCGCTTTTTCGGCAGAGGTAATATCGCCATTTGCAATTATCGGAATCAAAACCGCCTGTTTGACTGCTTTAATACTGTCATATTCTGCTTGTCCTTCAAATAAACACGCTCGTGTTCGCCCATGAATGGTCAATGCAGAGACCCCCGACTGTTCAGCTATCTGAGCAATCTCTAAGCAATTTCGATTATCTTGATCCCAACCTGTTCTAATTTTTAGTGTGACAGGCACATCTACAGCATTCACAACTGCCGATAAAATTCGAGCGACCAAATCAGGTTCACGTAATAAGGCAGAGCCTGCCATCTTTTTGTTTACCTTTTTTGCCGGACAGCCCATATTGATATCAATCATTTGAGCGCCGTATGCGACATTTACCTTAGCTGCTTCTGCCATTTCAGTTGGATCAGAACCTGCAATCTGAACCGCATTTAATCCGATTTCATGATGATGCGCCAAGCGCAACTTCGATTTTTCGGTATGCCAGACATCAGGATTTGTGGACATCATTTCTGAGAAAGTCAACCCTGCCCCTTGTTGATGACACAAACGGCGAAATGGCTGGTCAGTAATCCCTGCCATTGGCGCGAGGAAAATACGGTTTTTAAATTCATATTGTCCAATACGCATTGGCTGACTCTCTTCACATTGCCCCAAATAAAAAGAAGTAAGGCATCCCCTACTTCTTGCTTTCCCAATACACAAGCTCAGCTTGCGTTAAGGTTGCGCATAATACCGATTTTTTAAGCATTTTGGAAGTCTAAATTTTCGACAATTTCACAATTTTTTAAACTTTTTTGAAAATTAGCCTAATTTCTCGGGATTTCTGTGTGAGTTAAACGCGCAATTTTGCCTTGCCAGCATAATTCAGCCATCACAGCTGGATAGAAATGAATCTGAGACTGATCATGCGTTAAAGCACAAACCAAATCAAACACTAAAGGCAAATGCGAAATGAGTAACACGTTTTTTGCGCCTTCATCTCGCAAGAAATCTAAATAATCCACTACAAGTGATTGATTACCATCCGGTGTAATCTCTTCCCATGTTTCAACCAAATTGGTAAAAGATTGCGAAAATCCGACCGCTTGTAGCCCCAGCTTAACTGCTTCAAGCGTTTGTTGGGTGCGAAAATAAGGACTGACTAAAATTTTATCTAGCTGAATTTTTGCCTGATTAAGCCGATTACCTAACCACTGCCCTTGTTTTTTTGCCATTTCGACGCCAAATGGGGTAAGCGTTCTCGCACTGTCTGAACTTGCCGAAAAGCTCGCTTCACCATGGCGCATAATCCAAATATTCATCAGTTAATTTCCTGTATAAGGTTTAAAGTCTAACGATTTAGGCGTATAATGCACTTCGTTTGAGCAAGTCGCAAGACGCTTAGAAAAAATTTTCAAAATCCATCAAAACTACGGAGTTAATCATGTCTAGAAAACTGAGAAGAACCAAAATCGTTACTACCTTAGGGCCAGCAACAGACCGCGACAATAACTTAGAGCGTATTATTGCAGCAGGCGCTAACATGGTGCGTATGAACTTTTCTCACGGTGTACCAGAAGATCATATTGAACGTGCAAATAAAGTACGTGAAATTGCAGCGAAACTTGGTAAAACCGTTGCGCTTTTAGGTGACTTACAAGGTCCTAAAATCCGTGTTTCAACCTTTAAAGACGGAAAAATCTTCTTAAACATTGGGGATAAATTCACTTTAGATGCAGATTTACCACGTGGTGAAGGCCACCAAGACGCAGTAGGTCTAGACTATAAAAATTTACCAAACGATGTAGTACCAGGCGATATTCTGTTATTGGACGATGGTAACGTACAATTAAAAGTATTATCTGTAGAAGGTGTGAAAGTCCATACCGAAGTTATTGTTGGTGGTCCACTTTCTAATAACAAAGGGATCAACAAATTAGGTGGTGGCTTATCTGCACCAGCATTAACAGATAAAGATAAAGAAGACATTAAATTAGCTGCACGAATTGGCGTAGACTACTTAGCAGTGTCATTCCCACAATCTAGCGCAGACTTAAACTATGCGCGTGAATTGGCTCAAGCTGCCGGTTTAGATGCGAAAATCGTAGCAAAAGTTGAACGTGCAGAAACTGTTGCAACCGAAGAAGCGATGGATGACATCATTTTAGGCGCAGACGTTATCATGGTTGCACGTGGTGACTTAGGTGTGGAAATTGGTGATGCAGCATTAGTAGGCGTACAAAAACGTTTAATCCGTCGCTCACGTAAATTAAACCGTGTAGTTATTACTGCAACACAAATGATGGAATCAATGATCAAAAAACCATTACCAACTCGTGCAGAAGTAATGGACGTTGCGAACGCAGTATTAGACGGTACAGATGCGGTAATGCTTTCAGGTGAAACGGCAAACGGTGATTACCCAATTGAAACCGTGAAATCAATGGCAGAAGTATGCTTAGGTGCAGAATCTATGCCAAGCATCAACATTTCACGCCACCGCATGGAAGGTAAATTCACTGAAATTGATGAAGCAACGGCAATGTCTGCCATGTACACAGCAAATCACTTAGAAGGCGTTTCTGCAATTATCGCATTAACACACTCAGGTGAAACTGCAAAACTAATGAGCCGTATCAGCTCTGGCTTACCAATTTATGCGCTTTCTCGTAACCAACGTGCATTAAACCGTTGTGCGCTTTACCGCGGTGTAACGCCAGTATTCTACGATGAAGAAAGCCGTACCATTGATGGCGCGAAAAAAGGATTAGCGATGTTAAAAGAACAAGGTTACTTAGTTAGCGGCGACCTAGTGCTATTAACACACGGTGATGAATTAAAAGAAGGCGGTACTAATACTTGCCGTATCTTAAAAGTAGAATAATTCATATCTTACTTTTACAACCCACGTTTCGGCGTGGGTTTTTTGTTAGAATAAGCTTATCCAAAACCCTGATTCAAAAATTGCAAATTTTTATGAAAAAACAACCGCTTGAGATTTGTATTCTCCGTCTTTCTGCTATTGGCGATGTTTGCCACACACTTGCCGTTGTACAGGCTATTCAACGCCAATATCCTGATGCCCATATCACTTGGATTATCGGTAAACTAGAAGCACAACTCATGGCAGGTTTGCCAAATGTGACTTTAATTCCATTTGATAAAAAATCTGGCTACAAAGGAATGTGTGCATTATGGAAAATGCTCAAAAACAAGCGGTTTGATTTTCTACTAAATTTGCAAACGGCATTTCGCGCATCAATTCTTTCTTTAGGCATTAAAGCTAAGCAAAAAATTGGCTTTAACCGTGATCGCGCACGTGAAATGCAATGGCTTTTTACCAATCAAAAAGTTGAAATTACCGATGCCGTACACGTATTAGATGGACAAATGCAATTTGTAAAAGCAATTGGCGTAAAAGATTTAACGCCACAATGGCAACTTCCTCTTACTGAGGAAGATATCCATTTTGCCCAACAACATCTTTCCACAACACAAAAAAATGTTGTCATTTCACCTTGCTCTAGCAAAGCAGAAAAAGATTGGCTACCAGAACGTTATGAAGAAATTGCAAATTGGTTATTGGCTCATCAAATTAACGTTATCTTAGTTGGCTCTCCTGCCAAACATGAAATTGAGATTTGCCAATCCATTGCTCAACAAGCGCCAGGTTGCCTAAATTTAGTTGGACAAACAAGCCTCAAACAACTTGCTGCATTGCTAAAATTTGCAGATCTCGTGCTATCGCCAGATACAGGTGCTGCACACATTGCCAGCATTCAAGGCACGCCTGTTATTGGCTTATATGCTATTCATAACCCAGCGCGTACTGCGCCTTATCAAGGCCAAGAGAATGTCATTTCGGTCTATGAACAAGCTATTCTTGATTACTATGGAAAACCTTGGCAACAACTTCCTTGGGCGACTAAAGCCAAAAGTAAACAAGGCGAAAATTTGATGGCTCGCATTGATTGCAAAAAAGTAAAAGAAAAAATGATTGCAATTTTAAAAATAAATGAGTAAATTAGCTGCACTACTTAACTATTACATGAGTACAAGATATGAAGCTCGCAGCTAATAACATCAATATTCGTGACGAAGCACTTTTATTAACGCCAGAACAATTAAAATCAGAATTACCATTATCTGCTAAACTTGCTGACCAAATTGACGGTTTTCGCAAAGAAATTGCAGACATTATTCATGGCAGAGATGATCGTAAACTGATTGTCATTGGACCTTGTTCAATTCACGACTCCAAAGCTGCTATTGAATATGCACGTAAGCTTAAAGCACTTAGCGATAAAGTGAGTGATAAACTTTTTTTGGTCATGCGCGTTTATTTCGAAAAGCCACGTACAACAATTGGCTGGAAAGGGTTAATTAACGATCCAAATCTTGATGGTTCTTTCGATATTGAAAAAGGTCTACGTATTAGTCGCCAACTCTGTTTAGAAATTGCTAAAATTGGTATCCCTTTAGCGGCAGAAGCGCTTGATCCGATGACGCCGCAATATTTAATGGATCTCTTTAGCTGGGCGGCAATTGGTGCTCGAACCACTGAATCTCAACCACATCGCGAATTAGCTTCAGGTTTATCAATGGCTGTTGGCTTTAAAAACAGTACTGATGGTAGTTTGAACGTCGCTTTACATGCAATTCAAGCCGCTTCACAAAGCCATAGCTTTTTAGGTATTAACCAAAATGGCCAAGTTACCGTGCTTAAATCTAAAGGCAATCCGAACGGGCACATTATTTTGCGTGGTGGTAAAACGCCAAACTTTGAAAAACCATACATCGAAGCCTGTGAAAAAGCGTTACGGGAAGCTGGTCTGCCTGAAGCAATTATGGTTGACTGCAGCCATGGCAATTCTAATAAAGATTATCGCCGCCAACCGTTAGTTGCTCGCAATGTGCTCGATCAGATTTTATCAGGCAACCGTTCAATTATCGGGCTGATGATTGAAAGCCACTTACATGCCGGGAATCAATCTTCTGAACAACCCGTTGATAAAATGCAATACGGCGTGTCAATTACTGACGCGTGTATTGATTGGGCAACATCAGAAGAAGTATTAAGCGAATTTGCAAGCCAACTTCGTGCCTTACCACTCGCTGCTTAATTTTTAAGGAACGCTATGCCATTAACACACTTACGAGAACAAATTGACGAAATTGATCAACAACTAATTACTTTGTTATCAAAACGCCTTGCATTAGTAAGTGAAGTTGGTCATGTAAAATCTACCCAAGGCATTCCGCTTTATGTGCCAATGCGTGAAGCAGAAATGATTCAAGCTCGTCGAACTGAAGCAGAAAAGCAAGGTGTTCCCCCTAATCTAATTGAAGATATTTTGCGTCGCATCATGCGTGAATCTTATGTGAATGAAAACAAACATGGTTTTAAAACGGTTAATCCAGACATTCAAAAAATAGTCATCGTGGGCGGAAAAGGAAAATTAGGTGGGCTATTTGGTCGTTTTTTAACACAATCTGGCTATAAGGTTGAATCACTCGATCAAGCAGATTGGGAAAATGCCGCTGACATTCTTAACGGTGCAGATGTCGTTATCGTCTGTGTACCGATTATTCATACATTAAGCGTAATTGAACAACTCCAGCCTTATCTTACGCCAAATATGTTACTTGCCGATTTAACCTCAATTAAGCGTGCACCATTAGAAAAAATGTTAGCCGTGCATAAAGGTGCTGTAGTGGGCTTACATCCAATGTTCGGGCCAGATATCACCAGTATGGCAAAACAAGTTGTAGCTTGTTGTGATGGCCGTTTTGCTGAACGTTATCAATGGTTACTCGATCAAATCCAGATGTGGGGCGCTAAAATTGAAAAAATTGATGCCCCAGCGCACGATCATGCAATGACTTATATCCAAGCGCTACGTCACTTTTCTACCTTTGCATTTGGCTTACATCTTTCTCAACAGCCTGTGGAATTGTCGCAACTTTTAGCACTTTCCTCTCCAATTTATCGATTAGAATTAGCGATGATCGGACGACTATTCGCCCAAGATGGTGAACTTTATGCCGATATTATTTTAGACAAACCAGAAAACCTCGCTGTAATTGAATCGTTAAAAACCACTTTTGAAGAGAGCTTAAACTTCTTTAAAAAGGGCAATCGTGCAGATTTTATTGAAGCATTCAATCAAGTACACCAATGGTTTGGTCACTATTCTGAACAATTCCTAAAAGAAAGTCGCCTGCTTCTCCAACAAGCAAACGATGCTAGACAATAGCCTTTTTGCAAAACATCTTAAAAAATTAACCGCTTGTAACGATAATTATTCAGCAAGCGGTCTTTTTTCTCTAAAAATTTTCGTAAAAGAATCGCCTTGCTCATTTGAACAAGGCGATTTTATTTAGCCTAATTGGTTAGAAACCTTTTTCTAAGCTGCTTTTTTCACTTTGAAGAAAATCATCGTAAAGATTTGCCAGAAGAAGGCTAGCGCACCGAAGATGAATACCACATCACCAACTAAACGTACCCAACGTAAGGTATCAAATAATGGTTGTTGCATAAATTCTTCACTACGTGCATACCATAAGCCTTCAGAGATACTTGCATAACCTTGAATAATACCGATAGGTAATAAGCTTGATACGATCATGAGCACTAAACCGCCGTTTAATAACCAGAAGCCCCATTTCATTAATTTATCGTTAAATGGCGTATCTGGGCGTAAGTAACGTGCGATTAAGAAAACAAAGCCTAATGCTAAGAATCCATATACCCCGAATAATGCTGCGTGAGCGTGAACGGCAGTGGTGTTCAAGCCTTGGATATAGTAAAGCGAAATTGGTGGATTGATTAAGAAACCAAATACGCCCGCACCTAACATATTCCAGAATGCTACTGCAACGAAGCAGTAAAGTGGCCATTTTAAACGTTCCATCCAAGGTGCTTTTTGTTTCATTGCCCAGTGTTCCCAAGCTTCATGACCTAATAACACTAAAGGTACCACTTCAAGCGCAGAGAATGATGCCCCTACAGCAATAATTGGTGTGGTTGCACCTGCGAAGTATAAGTGGTGGAACGTACCTGGAATACCACCGATTAAGAATAACGCTGCTTCAGTAATAGTTGCCACAGTCGCAGTACGACGTGAAACTAAACCTAAACTTACAAAGATGAATGAAAGTGCAGCTACAGAGAATACTTCAAAGAAGCCTTCTACCCATAGGTGAACTACCCACCAACGCCAGTATTCCATTACAGAAATGTGAGTATGCTCGCCATAGAATAATGCAGGGCCATAGAATAAGCCGATTGCAATGACAGAAGCGAAGAATAATGCCAATAAGTTTTTATCACCCGGTTGTTTGAATGCGTTCACTGTACCGCGAAGCATTAAAACTAACCAGAACAAGATACCTGCGAATTTCACCGCTTGCCAGAAACGACCCAAGTCAATGAACTCATAGCCTTGGTGGCCAAACATGAAACTCCATTCTTCAGGAAGAATATGTGCAATCGCTAAATAGCTACCAGTAAATGAACCAACAACTAATACCACTAATGCCCAGAATAAAATATCCACACCCAATTTTTGGAATTTCGGATCTTTACCACCATTGATGATTGGTGCCAGGAATAAACCGCCAGCTAAGAATGCCATCGCAATCCAGAATAATGCTGCTTGAATATGCCATGTGCGCACTAATGAATAAGGTAAGTATTGAGAAATATCAATCCCGTAAAATTCTTGCCCTTCAACGGTATAGTGAGCAACAATTGCTCCTAAATTTACTTGCACAAAGAAAAGCGCTAACACAGTAAATAAATATTTACCTAATGCGCGTTGTGAAGGCGTTAGTTGTAATTTTGTCAGTGGGTCAACTTCTGGCGTAGGTGGATCTTGTTCATCTTCACGTTTTTTGAATGACCAAATCCAAACAACAAAGCCAATTCCTGCAATGAGGAATACCACACTGGCAATAGACCAAACCACATTTTCTGGTGTTGGTACATTATTGATTAACGGTTCATGTGGCCAGTTATTTGTGTAACTTGCGTTTGTATTTGGGCGCTCTGCAGAAGCGGTCCAAGCTGTCCAGAAAAAGAATTTCGCTAAGTCTTTGCGTGCTTGTAAATCTGGAAGGGTGTTATCCTTCATGGCAAAATGTTCACGCGTTGTTTTTGTTGCAGGATCATCGCCATATAAAGAAATGTAATATTGTGCCGTTTTATCCATTGCGGCTAAACGCGTATTTGAAAGCACAACGGTACCGTTTTCAACTTTACTGCCACGATACTCTTTAGTTAGACGTGCCTTTAATAACGTTTGTTGCTCTTCATCAAGAGCCGCAAAGTTTTTACCAAATTCCTGATTTGCACTAATATCTAGCCAGTTAGTTAGCTCACGATGAAGCCAATCTGCAGTCCAGTCTGGTGCTTGGTATGCGCCATGCCCCCAAACAGAACCCACTTGCATACCACCAGTAGTTTGCCATGCGGTTTGTCCATGTAAAATATCATCGTGTGTAATCACTTTTTCGCCACTTTCCGAAACATATTGCTGCGGAATAGGTGGTGCTTCGCGATACACTTCAAAGCCGTAGTAGCCAAGAATAGAGAATGCCCCTATTAACACGGCGACTAACATACACCAAAGTTTTTTGTATTGTCCCATAATCACTCCCTAGGTTATATACAATGGAGGGTAAGAATAAATAAGAAAAAGAAACTCAATATTGCATTGAATTCCTAAGTGAATAAATTCGCTAGAGCGAAAAGTAAAGATCTTACAAGCGTGTAAAATACCCGAGTAATTATATAAACTAAAGAGGCAAAATAAATTACCTAATCTTGAGTAAAAAAATCAACTTTGATCAAGTTTTTATTACTTTTCCAGATTAAGCAAAAAAGAAAAGGGATCGAAATTTTCATTTCGATCCCTTAGATTATCAATAACTTAATTAGCTATTTAATGCTCTTAAAATATCGTCAACACGTTCTTTTGCATCACCAAATAACATTTGTGTATTTTCTTTAAAGAACAATGGGTTTTGAACGCCTGCATAACCTACTGCCATTGAGCGTTTAAATACGATAACATTTTGCGCTTTCCATACTTCTAATACTGGCATACCAGCAATTGGGCTTGATGGGTCATCTAATGCTGCTGGGTTTACGGTATCATTTGCACCGATAACCAATACAACATCTGTATCTTCGAAATCATCGTTGATTTCATCCATTTCTAAAACCACATCATAAGGTACTTTAGCTTCTGCTAATAATACGTTCATATGGCCAGGTAAACGACCTGCTACTGGGTGGATACCAAAACGTACATTAACGCCTTTTTCACGAAGTTTTGCAGTAATTTCTGCTACTGGATATTGCGCTTGTGCTACTGCCATGCCATATCCTGGAGTAATGATTACAGAACTTGCATTTTTAAGCATTTCCGCAACTTCTTCAGCTGTTGTTTCACGGTGTTCACCTTGTTCTTCATCACCTGAGCTTGCTTTCACTTCTGTACCAAAGCCACCAGCAATTACGCTAATAAATGAGCGGTTCATTGCTTTACACATGATGTAAGAAAGAATTGCACCAGAAGAACCTACCAATGCACCAGTAACGATAAGTAAGTCATTACTTAGCATAAAACCTGCCGCTGCTGCTGCCCAACCTGAATAAGAATTAAGCATAGATACAACAACCGGCATATCTGCACCACCAATTGATGCCACTAAGTGCCAACCAAATGCTAAAGCGATTACAGTCATCAATAATACTGGAAAGATATTTTCTGGATGATTTAAGAAGAAAATCATCAAGAATACAGAAATCACTAACGCAGCTAAGTTTAATTTATGTTTGTGCGGAAGATTAAGCGCAGAAGAAGACACTTTTCTACCAAATAATTTACCGCTTAATTTACCAAATGCCACTAATGAGCCTGAGAAAGTTACCGCACCAATGAAGATGCCTAAGAACACTTCTACATTGTGAATATTTTGTAATACTGGATCAGCTTCATGTGCTAAACCATAGCTATTAAAACCAACCAATACCGCTGCTAAACCTACAAAGCTATGTAGTACTGCAACTAACTCTGGCATCTCGGTCATTTCAACTTTAAGTGCTTTACGGACACCAATGAATCCACCAATGGCCATTGCAACTAAAATCCAGAATGTACCATGTGAGTCTGGCCCGAAAATGGTTGCAATCAATGCAATTCCCATCCCGACGATACCATACCAACAACCTGCTTTTGCGGTCTCATGTTTAGAAAGACCTGCTAAACTCATAATAAAAAGGATTGCAGCGACAATATAAGCTGCAGTTACAAATCCAAATGACATGCGCTTCTCCTTAACCTTTTCTAAACATTGCAAGCATACGTTGCGTTACTTTAAAGCCACCGAAGATATTGATGCTCGCAACAAGAATCGCGATAAAGGCAAGAATATCAATAAAGAAGCTACTACCTGGTTGAGCAATTTGTAACACAGCCCCAACAATAATAATACCTGATACCGCATTAGTTACTGCCATTAACGGAGTATGCAATGCATGGCTGACATTCCAAACCACATAATAACCTACCACGCAAGCTAATACGAATACGGTAAAGTGTGATAAAAATGCCGCAGGAGCAACTGAAGCAATCCACATAAAGAGTGCTGCGGCACCCGCCATTGCACCATATTTCACACGAGGATCTGTTGGCTTCTCTTCTTTTTTCTCAACTGGCGCAGCTGTAGCTTTTTGTTGAGGTTGAGCCGAAACTTGAATTGGTGGTGCAGGCCATGTTAGTTCGCCATCACGAATAACAGTAACACCACGTAACACTACATCATCAAAGTTAATGTTAATTTCACCATCTTTATTCGGTGCTAAGAGTTTTAATAAGTTTACTAAGTTAGTACCGTAAAGTTGTGAAGATTGGGTTGGTAAACGTGCTGGGAAGTCAGTATAACCAATGACTTTTACTTGGTTATCTGTCACAACAACTTTACCCGCTTTGGTATATTCACAGTTACCACCTGTTGCCGCAGCTAAGTCCACAATCACAGAACCTGGTTTCATTGAATCAACCATCTCTTTAGTAATTAGGCGTGGGGCTGGTTTTCCTGGAATTGCCGCTGTAGTAATAATAATGTCAACTTCTTTTGCTTGTGCTGCATAAAGTTCCATCGCACGACGGTTAAACTCTTCTGACATCACTTTTGCATAACCATCACCTGAGCCACCTTCTTCTTCAAAATCAATTTCTAAGAAGTCTGCGCCCATTGATTTCACTTGCTCTTTTACTTCAGGACGTGAGTCAAATGCGCGAACAATCGCCCCTAAGCTATTTGCAGCACCAATTGCAGCTAAACCTGCAACACCCGCACCAATCACTAATACTTTCGCTGGTGGCACTTTACCTGCTGCAGTGATTTGTCCGGTAAAGAAACTACCAAAAGCATTTGCGGCTTCAATCACTGCACGATAGCCCGAAATATTTGCCATAGAAGAAAGTGCATCTAAAGCTTGCGCACGTGAAATGCGTGGAACAGCATCCATTGCAAGCACATTGATTTTCTTCGCTTGCAATTTTTCCATCAATTCTGGGTTTTGTGCCGGCCAAATAAAGCTAACTAACGTTGTGCCTTCTTTAATCAATGCAATTTCTTTTTCAGTCGGTGCATTCACTTTAAAAATAATGTCTGCATTCCAAACTTCTTCTTGTGAGCCGATTTTTGCGCCAGCGTTCGCAAATGCACTATCTTCAAAACTCGCTTTAAACCCTGCATCTTGTTCAATCAGAACATCAAAGCCAAGTTTTTTGATCTGCTCAACGGTTTTTGGCGTTGCCGCCACACGAGTTTCACCATATAGCATATCTCTTGGTACACCAATAAGCATAAAGACTCCTGTACTAAGTAGTGGATATTAAGCTATCGAAATAGCCCTTTAATTTAAAATAAGTGATGTGCACTTTACCATTAAATCAGAAAAATTTGTAAAAATTTTCTGCCTATCAAATCAATTATTTGACAAAGCTGACAATTTCTCCAATTTCGAAAATTTGATAGAATTTAACAGATATTACCATCCTTAGATAGAATAAAAATGAACATATTAGACCAGATTAAAATTGTCCTGATTGAAACTTCACTCCCTGCCAACATTGGTTCTGTTGCGCGTGCAATGAAAACGATGGGATTACACCAACTTTGCTTAGTCGCGCCACAAAAGGCTATTGATGAACAAGCTGTTGCCTTGGCTGCAGGCGCAAAAGATGTATTAGATAATGCACACATTGTTACAAGCTTTAATGAAGCCGTTGCTGATTGCCAGTTAGTTATTGGCACAAGTGCTCGCTTACGTCACCTGCAAAGTAGTCTCATCGAACCAAGAGATGCGGGAAAATTGATTATTCAGCGCGCAAATTTAGGCAAAGTTGCCCTTGTTTTTGGACGGGAACGCGTTGGGCTTACCAATGAAGAACTGCTTAAATGTCACTATCATTTGAATTTCCCAACCAATCCTGATTATGGTTCTTTAAATTTAGCAATGGCCGTGCAACTTGCAAGTTATGAAATTAGAATGGCATATTTAGCAGAACAAGCGGTCGAAAATTCGCAAAACATAGCAAAAAATGCACCGCTTGCAGAAGCAGATTTTCCGAATGCTGCAGCCCTTGAACATTTTTATCAGCATACTGAAAAACTTTATACTGCTCTCGGTTTTATCCGTAATGAGGCCGTCATGCTTAAACTTCGCCGATTATATCAGCGGGCGGAATTAGAAACGAATGAATTAAATCTGTTACGTGGAATGCTTACTGCGGTTGAAAAGCAATTAAAATAAAAAGTAAGCGGTCCAATTTTGGTAAAAATTTACCAAAATCGGACCGCTTGTCTTAACGTTTCTTACTTATTTAAACTTAAATAGACGAGAAGAAAATCACTAAAATAATAATTGGCACAATATATTTCACATAGTTGAACCAAACATTAGTAAAGGTTTTACCCGCACCAAGTTCCTCTTTTGCTTCATCTTTTAATACAAAGCCCACAAAAATTGCTGTTCCTAATGCAGTTAATACGAAGAATACATTTCCACTGAAATAATCAAAGGCATCAAAAATACTCTTACCCATGATTGTCACAGATTTCCACTCATTATCTCCAAGCACTGATGGAATATTCCCTAATAAGAAAATTGTACCAAGTGTCACTGCAATCGCCCATTTGCGGCTCATTTTTGTTTTTTCTTGTAATGAGGTAATAATTACTTCATAAATGGTAAGCGAAGTAGTTAATGCCGCTACAACCAATAAACCAAAGAAAATAACTGCAAAAACAGTACCGCCCCACATATTTGAAAAGACAATCGGTAAGCTTTGGAAAACTAGCGTTGGGCCAGAATCTGGTGCAACTCCAAAACTAAATAAAGATGGAAAAATCATAAAGCCCGCAAGCACCGCAATTACAGTATTCATAATACCAGTAATCGTTGCCGTTCTAACCAAGTTTTCACTTTTATCGAGATAGCTTGATAAGGTAATTAACACCCCAAAACCTAAACTAAGTGCAAAGAATACTTGCCCCAATACAAATACAAAGAGCTGTGGTGTAATTTTTGAAAAGTCTGGCATTAGGTAGAAACGGATCCCTTCCATTGCGCCTGGTAAGGTGACATTTCGAATTACCATTACAATCAGGAAAATAAACAGAATTGGCATTAAATACTTCACTGAACGCTCAATCCCATCAACAATCCCCTTCTCTAAAATAAAGAAGTTCACTAAAACAAATAAGCCTGTATAGCCAATAATTGCCCAAGAGTTATGTTGAATAGATTCCTTGTAAAAATTTGCAGTAGTTTCTACGGTGACGGGCTGAGAAAGATCTAAAGCACCCGTTAATAAGCTTCCAATATAATTAAGCACCCAGCCGCCCAATACCATGTAATAGGCAAGAATACCAAAGGCACCTACTAAACCCATATACCCTAGGATTTTCCAAGCACGATGGATTTTTTTACCATTCGCCTGACCACCAAATGCATCAATTGCATTCACACGCATACGACGACCAATCACATTTTCCACTAAAATCATTGGAATACCGATGACAATCATCGCCAAACAGAAAAGGGCAACGTAAGCCCCACCGCCATGCTGACCAACCAAATATGGGAAGCGCCAAGTTGCGCCGAAACCGACTGTTGCCCCTGCAACTGTCATAATATAAGCCAACCGGTTAGACCAAGACTGGCGTTCTGTTTGATTTGACATAAAAACTCCGAAAGAGACCGCTACAAGCGGTCAGATTTTACTTACAATTTACTTAATCAATTCACTAGCAAAAAAGGGCTAGTAATTCATCGACTTTCACTCGTGATGTCGCATTTTGCCCAATTGAGCGCTGTACTTTAATACTTTTAAATCTTGCCCCCTGATAAATTTGCCGAGTAAATGGCGTATCATGATTGGAAATCAGTACCGGCACACCACGCGCTTGTGCCTGCTTTGCTCGCTCAGCCAATGCCTCTTGCTGAATAAGCGTAAAGCCACCACCCGCATATTGGGTAAAATTCGTTTCTTGCTGAATTGGCGCATACGGCGGATCACAATAGACCACAAAATCAGATTCTCCATTCTCAAATGCTTGCAGTAGACGATCAAACACATGATGAAAATCGGCACAAATGAACTCTGCCCGTTGAGCTTTTTCTGCAAAAAAACGTAACTCTGTTTCAGGAAAATAATGACTTTTATAACGTCCAAATGGAACATTATATTGTAGCTTTTGGTTATATCGGCATAAACCATTAAACCCAAAACGGTTTAAATAGAGAAACAACACTGAGCGTTCAACCAGATCATTTGATTGATTAAATGCTTGACGTTGCTGGTAATAAAACGTTTTGCTATTGGCTTTTGGATGTAAAAAGAGCGCTTTAGTTTGACGAATATACTCATTCACATCCGTTTTAACCACATTAAACAAATTGATGAGATCTGGATTGATATCTGCTAATAAATAGCGCTCAAAGTCTGTATTGAGAAATACAGAACCTGCACCAACAAACGGCTCAACAAAACAAGCCCCCGAAGTTAAACTTGGGGGCAAACATTGTTGAATCTCTGAAGTGAGTCGGTATTTTCCACCTGCCCACTTCAAAAAAGCACGTTGCTTGGTATTACTCATCGTTAGTTATCAAATTGGCTAAAGCGTTCTATAGCAGCAATGACTTGGGCTTCAGTAGCTTGTGCAGTAATGTATGCCTGACCAAGCGACTTTAATAAAATAAGGCGTAGCTGACCACCTAGTACCTTTTTATCTCGCCACATATAAGGTAAATAATCTTGCGGTTGCATATTATCTGGCGAAACCGTTGGTAACACAGCTCGAGCAAATAGGCGCTCAAGACGAGCAACATCTGCTTCGGTTAAGTCCCCTAAAATATGTGAAAGCGCCGCAGCTTCTAAGCAACCTACCGCAACGGCTTCACCATGTAACCAGTTACCGTAACCCATATGCGCTTCAATGGCATGTCCAAAAGTATGTCCTAAATTAAGTAATGCGCGATCACCTTTTTCCGTTTCATCACGCGCAACAACCTCTGCCTTAAGTTGACAACAACGCTGAATACAATACTCTAATGCCGATTGTTTTAAGCTAACCAGTTCATCAATATGTGATTCTAACCATTGGAAAAATGCCGCATCAAAAATCGCACCATATTTAATCACTTCAGCTAAACCAGCGCTTACTTGGCGTTTTTCTAAGGTATGTAGCGTATCGGTATCAATTATGACAGAAATAGGTTGGTAAAAGGCACCAATCATATTTTTGCCTAACGGGTGATTAACGCCTGTTTTTCCACCCACAGAAGAATCAACTTGTGCCAATAAGGTTGTTGGAATTTGAATAAAACGAATTCCACGTTGATAGCTTGCTGCTGCAAATCCAGCAATATCACCAATCACACCGCCACCTAACGCAATAATAGTTGTATCACGGTTGTGATTTTTCTCTAATAGTGCTGTAAAAATTAAGTTTAATGATTCCAAGGTTTTATATTGCTCACCATCTGGAATAAGCACATGATCAACTTGGCAACCTAATTGTTTTAAGGTTTTCTCTACCGTTTGGAGGTAATGATGCGCAACCGTTGGGTTTGAAACGATCATCACCTTATCACCCGCTTTTAATGGCGCGTAATAACTAGGATCGCACAATAATCCGCTCCCAATAGTAATAGGGTAACGACGCGTATTTAATTCCACATTCACTTGCAACATATTGCTTCCTCAAACTGGATTCGGTTTGCTTTACTGCAGATTATCAATTAAATCAATAATATTGCTTGCCACCACTTTTGCACTTTGCTCATCGGTTTGTAAAACAATATCAGCAATTTCTTCATAGAGAGGATTACGAATTTTCGCTAACTCTTCTAAAGTTTGGCGCGGGTTTTCCGTTTGTAATAATGGACGTTTTTTATCACGCTGAGTACGTTCAAATTGTTTATCTACCGTTGTTTCTAAATAGATAACAATACCACGTGCTGATAAAACATTACGGTTCTCTTTCGATAAAATTGAACCACCGCCCGTTGAAAGGACAATACCTTGTCCTTGCGTTAATTCGTTAATGATGCGTGCTTCACGCTTACGAAAACCTTCTTCCCCTTCAACATCGAAAATCCAATCAATATCTGCGCCAGCACGTTCTTCAATCACGGCATCTGAGTCGATAAAATCCATACCCAGCATTTGAGCTAATTGGCGACCAATCGTGCTTTTTCCCGCGCCCATTGGACCGATTAAAAAAATATTACGTTTTTCAGCCATTCTCTTTCTTCTTTATTTAAATAACATTCCGATTTGTGAAGAAAAAACGACCACTTGCAGAAATCAATTCATACAAGCGGTCTGTTTTCCGAAATTTTTTCCAAAATGGAGTTTCGACTAATTATATAAAAATACCACAAATCGCCCAAAAATAATTAGGCGTGATTATCGCAAGAAACCACACCTAATTTCAACCTTATCCGCGAATAAACCGCTTTTTTATTAGAATAACTCACCAACACTTGGAGATGAAAGCACTCCTTTCGAAGGTAAGCCTAATCGTTGTTCAATATGCATCCGTTTCGGATCTGAAATCGGCGCTTGATAGATTTGCTCTACCACAACTTTTTTCGTTGGTTCGGTGCCTTTTAAGAAGTATTCCGTTAATGTGCTACCTAAGAAACCACTAATAGGGTCAATTTTTGCTTCAACGATATTCGCCGGCGTTGCTAATTTACGCTCTGGTTTATTAGCTAGCACAGTTTTCATATATTTTGCCCATGCTGGCATTGCGGTTTTGCCACCACTCTCGCCTCTGCCTAGGGTCAATTTATTATCATCAAATCCAACATACACAGTAGTCACAATATTAGCACCAAATCCAGCATACCAAGTGACTTTCGAGTTATTGGTTGTTCCCGTTTTTCCACCAATGTCTTTACGCTTAAATTCTTTTGATAAAGCTCGACTGGTACCGTTCCAACTCTGTCCAGGCTCACCATAAACTGCTGAAGTTAATGCGCTACGCATTAAAAATGCTAATTCAGGACGAATCACACGTGGCGCATAACGGACGGCACTATTACCATCAGCTGCTGCCGTCATCAATTCTGGCGCATCATTTTTCACTTTGCTATCAATTTGTGGATCCGTATCTGTCGCTTCCTCTTCTGAAGCTTCCTCTTCCACAATTACTTGATTCTCGCCTAAATTTGCTGTTAATTGGCTTTCATCGTGAATCTGAACATTATCAAAATATTCCGGTTCAGGATACACAACATTGATATTATCGCATTCTACGCAAGCTACCACTGGATTTGCTTTATATAACTCATTACCTTGCGCATCTAAAATGCGATCAATAATATATGGTTCAATTAAATAACCGCCATTATCAAATACGGCATAAGCTCGCGCCATTTCAAGTGGCGTAAAAGACGCCGCACCTAATGCAAGCGCTTCACTCGCAACAAATTGATCTTTACTAAAACCAAAGCGTTCTAGATAGTCTGCCACATAGCCAACTCCTGCCATTTGTAAGGTACGAATGGCCACCATGTTTTTAGATTTGCCAAGTGCTACACGTAAACGAAGCGGGCCTTCATAACGGCCATCCGCATTTTTCGGAGTCCAGGCTTTTTGCCCTGGTTTATTGATAGTAATTGGCGCATCACTTACAGTTGAAGATAAACTCAACCCTTTATTCATTGCGGCTGCATAAATAAATGGTTTAATAGATGAACCTACTTGAACCAATGATTGCGTTGCACGGTTAAAACGGCTTTGCTCAAAGCTAAATCCACCCACAATTGCTTCAATAGCACCATTATCACTATTTAATGAAACTAATGCTGAGTTTACCGCAGGTACTTGGCCTAAGTTCCACTCTTTGTCTTTACCTTGGCGCACCCAAATTTGTTCACCTGCATTTAATTTAATTAATTTGCCAAATGATGCATTGTTTTTCTTCAACTCTGCTTTATCACCATTTGGTAACATAATCGTATAGCTGTTTTTATTCACTTCTGTAACAACTACGCCAGTAAATGGTTCAGAATTTGGCAATTTACTTAAATGTTCAATAATTTTTTCTTCGTCCCACGCATTGTTGCCGGTCCAAAGTTTTTCCGCACCACGCCAACCGTGACGACGGTCATAAGCAATCAGGTTATCTCGTAATGCTTCTTGTGCTGCACGTTGATCGGCAGAAAGCACTGTCGCATAAACTTTAAAGCCTTTATTGTAAGCGACTTCTTCGCCATAACGTTTTACCATCTCTTGACGAATCATTTCTGTAACATAATCAGCTCTAAATTCAAACGCAGTGCCATAAAAACTTGCTTTCACTGGTTCTTTTTTCGCCGCTTCATACTCTTCTTTCGTAATTTTGTTGACTTCTAACATTCGTCCTAACACAACATTACGACGCGCTTCTGCACGTTTAACCGAATAAATCGGGTTCATTGTTGAAGGCGCTTTTGGTAAACCGGCAATAATAGCAATCTCACCTAGCGTTAACTGATCAAGTGATTTATTAAAATAAGTTTTCGCAGCTGCAGCTACCCCATGTGAGCGATAGCCTAAATAAATTTTATTTAAATAAAGCTCAAGAATTTCTTGTTTTGTGAGTACCTTTTCAATTTCTAATGCAAGTACCGCTTCTTTCACTTTACGCTCAAATTTACGCTCTGGCGTTAAGAAGAAGTTTCTTGCTAATTGCTGTGTAATTGTACTCGCACCTTGCGTATCGCCTTGGCTAGAACGATAAATCGCACGTAAAATCCCTTTCGGATCGATGCCTTTATGCTCATAGAAACGCGAATCTTCCGTTGCAATAATCGCATCAATAAGCTTTTGCGGCACTTCTTCTAATTTCACTGGAATGCGGCGCTCTTCACCCACTTCGCCGATTAATTTTCCATCAGCGGTAAAAATCTGCATTGGCTGTTGTAGCTCAACATTTTTCAGCGTTGAAACATCTGGCAAGCCATCTCTAATATGCACATAAAATAATCCACCGATAATACAACCTAGTACTACCAATGAAAGTAAAGCACTTAATATTATTTTTGCGATCTTCATCGAAAAAATCTCTTTTGATAAATGACAAGAAAAAAATAACCAATATATTGGCTCATATCTCTGTAGTATAAACGAAAAACACGCTAATTTTGTCAATTAAACGTAATAAGTCGAAATTTATGTCATTATTTCCACGCTTAAACACCTCAAAAAGCATAAAAAATCAACAAATCGGTCTCTCTGAAGACGATTCTCGCTATTGTTTAGTGCATTTACAGGCAAAAATGCCTACCGTCCTTTGGCAAGAAAAACCCTATTCTGCTGAATTACTTTGCCAACAAGCGGTCGGAAATTTGAAAAATTTTACAATTATTCGCCCTATTCCTCACCATTACATCTGGCGAAAATCACTCTTTTTAGCCAAACAAGCGAATCAAGACATTATTTATCGACAAATCATCCAAGTGCTCAAACAAGAATTACCTATTGCGCTTGAAGAGATCTACTTTGATTATCTGATCGAACCTATTACTGAAAGCGATAGTGTGCGCATCGTCATTTACGCACTAAGGAAAAATTTTGCTCAACCGTTGATGCTCAATACGTCAACCATTTTAGATTGTGAGCTGCATTGCGCTCAACGAGCTTTACATTTTCTTTATCCTGAATCCACCGAAAACCAATATCACTTTCGAGGCAAAACGGTTCAATTTAAAGCACATGAGCCTATTTTCTCAGATGTCCCTCAGGGATTGGGGATAAATGACGATCCACTTTATTTAACTGCCCTTGGCGCAGCACTTTGGAGTTAAATAGATGAATACACCTATCTTGCTTGAAAAAGGCCTGAATTTAACTGATTTTCATCAAAAACAATGGGCGAGACAACGTTTACAACAACTGATAACAATGACAACAGTATTGCTAATAAGTTTATTAGGAAGCCTTTTCTTTTATCAACAATATCAATTGGCTTTAAGTGAATATCAGCAACGACATATTCAGCTGACTGAACAAAAACAACAGCTAGCTAAAGTAAATCAGCTAATTGAAAATTTAAAAAATCAGACTGAAATGATCACTACCCCATTAAGTCAACAATATATTGAACATACCCTTTCTCTTATTTGGCAAATTCCGTCTCAAAATGGTGGGTTAGAGAACGTGCAAATCTATATTGAAGAAGGAGAAAAAATGAAGTTAATTGGCAAATATCAGAGCCAAGCGGAATTAAATACCTTACAAGATTACCTTCACGCACAAGGAAAACAATTCACCTTAGATTATTTGCATGCTAATGAAAGCAATGTCGAATTTAGCCTGACTATTTCAGAACATATAAAAGAAGAATAATATGATTTATTGGATAACTTCCTATTACCTTAAACCTAACAGCACACTATTTAAATTTTTTTCCATATTAAATCGGCATTTTAGTTTAATTCTAGCCGCGCTATTTTTCCTTATTGTTTTACCTACTTTAGCTTACTGGCTACATACGCTGAATTTGGTCAAAAATAGCCAAGAAGAAATACAAAATATTGCTAAAGAATATCAGCAAAAACAAACGCTATATCAAGCGATGAGACAACATCAAAATATGCAAGAAAATAAAAGCAATCAACTTGCACAACTGAGCCAACAAGTAGAAAACATACTAAAACAATACCGTACGCCGATAGAAAGCTTACAATGGCATACAGAGGAAAATAAACAGTTAACCTTAATTGCTACACAAAAATCCCAAATTATTTTCAACGTGATCAAAGCGTTGAATGAATTTGAAACACTACGGCCGCAAACGATTGTATTAACTAAACAACCAGAAGAAAAACAACTGCAATTACATACCACCTTAATCTTAGTCAATACAGGAAATACAACGAATAAGGAAGCAAAATGAAGAAATATCTAATAAGTTTAATATTATTTAGCCAAGCCATTTTGGCAGATCCATTTTATGGTGAAACAAAATCTGAAACGACATCTTCTGTTGTCGAAATTACACACAATAAGCCTAATAAAATCTTGAATAATAAATCAATGCCTAATTGTGAATTATCAGAAAATTTAAATCGAATCAATCTTACAGAGGAATTCGAAGATTTAAAGTTAGTGGGATTAGTTAAGATTAACCATAATTTTAAAGCACTATTTAAAGATAAAGATAATAAATTACTGGTTTTAAATAAAAATGATTATTTAGAAGCACAATTGATTGAAATAAGTTCTATTGATCTCACAGCAGTTAAGTATATCCATTGGGGACTCACTGAAGATTGTGCAAAACCGCATCAAATGACACTAAGGTTATAATATGAAAAAATGGTTTTTATTAACGCTATTACTCGGTTTACCTTTAGCAGCTGAGCCCATTTCCTTGGTTTTAAAAGAAGCCCCAACGGCAGAAGTTCTTAGCTATTTAGCCGAGGAAACTCAACAAAACATGGTGATTGACCATGATATCTCTGGCACAACAACACTACGCCTAAAAGAGAGCAACTTTTCTCAAATCCTTAAAAGTATTGCGAAAATTAACCAATTATCACTTACCCAAGAGCAAGGGATTTTTTATCTTTCACACAAACCTGAGCATTCAATTGAAACAGGCCCTGTAGCAATAACGCATACAGAAACGGTTTTAGAAAGCAAACCCAAATTACTTACTAAAACAATTAAATTACATTATGCGAAAGCCTCTGAAGTCATTGAATCATTAACTAAAGGGAGCGGTAATGTACTTTCTGAAGCAGGATATTTACATTTTGATGATAGAAGTAACAGTCTCATCATTAAAGACAGCCCAGCATCGATTAAAAATATTACCGCGCTTATTCAGCAGCTTGACCAACCAACTGAACAAATTGCGATTGAAGCTCGCATTGTGACGATTGGTAGTGAAAATTTAAAAGAACTCGGCGTACGCTGGGGAGTATTATCCGGAGATACCAATCATCATCGTTTTGGAGGAAAACTTGAAGGAAATGGTATTGCCTCTACACAAAATCTCAATGTGAACTTTCCTGTTTCAGGTGGCGCGTCTGCCGTGCTACAAATTGCTAGCATAAACTCGCGTGTACTGGATTTAGAACTTTCGGCATTAGAACAAGAAAATAATGTGGAGATTATTGCTAGTCCAAGATTGCTTACGACTAATAAAAAACTTGCAAGCATCAAACAGGGCACAGAAATTCCTTATGCTATTTATGATAGAAAATCGGAAACCTATGATGTGGAATTTAAAGAAGCGGTTTTAGGATTAGAAGTTACGCCACATCTTTCAAAAGATAACCAAATTTTATTGGATTTAGTAGTAACGCAAAACTCCCAAGGACAATCTGCCGTTGCAAGCAGTAATGGCACAAATGCACCACCTATTGATAAACAAGAACTTAACACGCAAGTTTTTGCAAAACATGGTGAAACCATTGTATTAGGTGGTATTTTCCAGCATCTAGCAACAAAAGATGCCGATCGTGTGCCAGTATTAGGTTCAATTCCGTTTATTAAGCATTTATTTAGTTATCAAAAAGACCAAATCACTAAGCGAGAATTAGTTATCTTTGTTACCCCTTATATTGTGAAATCTGGTGATATGGCCGTGAAATTCCCCAACTCGACCTCCAAGCCAGCGCTGGCAAATAAACCTCACATAAAATAGGAAATTATGTTAAAATCTTTGATAATTTTAGGCGCCTCGATAGCGCCTTATTTATCTTAATTTAACAACTGAGGTGTTATGAAAATTTCTCCCCGTCGTCGTGCACGCGAATGTGCCGTACAAGCTCTATATTCTTGGTCAATTTCACAAAATAGCGCAGAAGAAATCGAACTAGCTTTTGTTACCGATGCTTTCGCGGGTGAAGATGAAATTGAAGCTAAAGTAGATATGCCTTATTTCCGCAAGCTATTTCGTGGCACTGTTGCAAACATTGAAGCTGTCGATGCTTCAATTCGTCCTTATTTAGACCGTGATGAAAACGAAGTTGATCCAATTGAACGTAGCGTACTTAGAATGTCGGCTTATGAATTACAATTTGAATTAGACGCCCCTTACAAAGTCGTGATTAACGAAGCTATTGAAGTTGCTCGTGCATTCGGCTCAGATGATAGCCACAAATACATCAACAGTATTTTAGATAAATTAGCACCGGCTTTAGGTCGTAAATAATCAAAGCAAAAGGTAAGCCTCGCTTACCTTTTTTATTCCATCAAACCGGAGTAAATATGGGTGAATTTGATCTTATCGCACGCTATTTTACACGACCCCATCAGGAATCAAATGACTTGCCATTATCAATTGGCGATGATTGCGCGCTCATTGAAATCCCATCACAACATCGCCTTGCTATCACAACTGATACTTTAGTGGAAGGTACTCACTTTCTTCCCAATATTTCAGCAGCCGATCTAGCCTATAAAACTGTTGCTGTAAATTTAAGTGATTTAGCAGCAATGGGGGCAATGCCCCGCTACGTTTCATTAGCGCTCACTTTACCCAAAGTAGAAGAACATTGGTTGGCAGAATTCAGCCAAAGTTTATTTGCCATTTTAGATCGCTATCAAACCCAGCTGATTGGTGGAGACACAACCAAAGGGCCGCTATCTTTAACTTTAACGGCACAAGGTATTTTGCCAACTGGACAAGGGCTATTTCGCCATCAAGCAAAAGTTGGAGATTGGATTTTTGTTTCTGGCACACTAGGCGATAGTGCTGCAGGTCTTGATATTTTACTGAATAAAAATGGTAAAACATCATCAGAACCCGACCGCTATTTGTGCCAGCGTCACTTGCGCCCGACACCGCGTGTCGAATTAGGCTTAGCATTACGCCCTTTTTCTTATTGTGCGATTGATATTTCAGATGGACTACTTGCCGATCTTGGGCATATTTTAGCACGCAGCCAAGTAGGGGCTGAAATTTATCTCGACCAACTGCCACTTTCTCGGCATTTGCGTGAAAATTATAGCGAAGCAGAAGCTGAAAACTTTGCCTTAACTGGTGGGGAAGATTACGAGCTTTGTTTTACTGTAAGTGATGAAAAACGAGAAAGTATGCAGCAATTATTACGTAGCCAAGGTATTTTAGTCACTTGTATTGGACGGATTTTGCCCGCTACAAGCGGTCTAATTTTACAAAAAAATGGCAAAATTATTTCCACACCCACTCAAAGTGGTTTCGATCATTTTCATGGATAACTTATGCAAGCACCTAATTTAAAAAATCCTATTCATTTTTTTGCTTTTGGTTTTGGTTCAGGCCTATTAAAGCCTGCACCAGGAACTTGGGGAAGCCTTGCTGGTGTTTTGGTGTCCATTTTATTATGGCAACTGACACACTCTGTCTTTTTCTTTGCCATTTTAACTATTATCAGCTTTATTGCCGGCATTTATATTTGTGATAAAACAAGCCAAGCTCTCAATGTTCATGACGACGGGAGGATTGTTTGGGACGAGATCGTCGCTATCTTTTTAATGTTCTGCCTACTTCCTGCCTACGATAATTTCTATTATTTATTGGCATTTATAAGTTTTAGATTTTTCGATATTCTCAAGCCATTCCCTATTCGTTACTTTGATGAAAAACTGGAAAACGGATTAGGCATTATGTTGGATGATATTTTTGCTGCCATTTTTGCCCTTGCCGCAATTTGGCTGATTCATTTCTTTTTCTAAACAATGTTAAATATTTTATTGATTCATTTGGCTGGGCTAGCAAGTCCCGGCCCAGATTTTTTCTATGTTGTTCGCCAATCTGCCAGTCACTCTATTCGTGCTGGCATTTTAGCCGCTATTGGAATTTCACTCGGAATTATTTTCTGGGCGGCTTTTTCTATTTTTGGATTAGTGTGGTTAAAACAGCATTTGGGCGATATGGTGCAATATGTGATTATGGTTGTGGGGGGAAGTTATTTACTTTACATCGGCATAAGTATGCTACGCATTTCAGATAATGTAACATTTGCAAAAAACAGTGAAAATCAGACCGCTTTACACAGCCTCACTGAAATTAGAAAAGGGTTGATGATCAACATTTTCAATGCAAAAGCAGGCGCTTACTTTACTAGCGTTATTTCAGGTTTTCTAGGTAATTTTAGTGAATTGCACTTACAAATAGAATTATTGCTGCTCTTTGTAATTTCAACACTCATCTATTTTTGCTTAGTTGCCTTACTTTTCTCTCGCAAGCCTATTCGACAATTTTATAGTCAATATAGTCGCTATATTGACAATGCAGCTGGTGTGGTTTTTGCTGGCTTCGGACTCTTGCTCATTTTTGAAGGCATTCAATATTTCATCCAATAAAACATAAAAATAAGGGACAAAACAGAAATTTTGTCCCTATTTTTTATAAAATTTACACCGAAAATGGATATTGAATGCTTGGATGAAATTCATACCCCTCAACCTTAAAATCATCTAAGGTTACCCAAGTTTCTAAATCTTCTAACGATTTAATCTCTGGGTTGATGATTAATTTCGGTGACGCTAAAGGTTCACGTTGGAGTTGTACATCTCGCATCAATTCAAGTTGATCTTCATAAATATGTGCATTCACAATTTTATGAAACGCTTGTCCTGCTTGGTGTCCCGTAATTTGTGCCATGAGCGCTAAGAAGGTATAGCATTGAATCATATTCCAGTTTAATCCTAATGGCACATCTGCAGAACGTTGAGTACTGTTAAGATAAAGCACGCCATCTAATAATGAAAAATGGTGGCTATATAGGCATGGGCGCAAGCAGCCCATATGAAATACACCAGGGTGATAAAATGTATAAATCTCACCGCGATTATCCACACCTTTTTTCAAATCATCGACAATTTGACGAAGTAAATCGACTGAACCGCCATCAGGTTTGGGAAAATTTCGACCTACTGCACCATAAACCAAGCCCATGTCATCAGTGCCTTTACGATGAGGATTCGCTAACCATGCTGCATTTTCATTTGCATTCGCATCCCAAGATTTGGTGCCTAAAGCACGGAAATCTGCAGCATTATCATAACCGCGGATATAACCTAATAATTCAGCAATTGCTGCTTTCCAAAAACTTCTTCTCGTTGTGACGAGTGGGAACTCACCATTAGCAACATCATAGGTTAAGTCCGCATTGATAACCGTTAAACAGCGCTTACCAGTTCGTTCATTTTCTACCCATTTTCCTTGCTCAACAATGCGTTTACATAAAGCTAAATATTGTTTCATTACGTTCTCTTATAAAAATGTTTAGGCAAATAGGCCTTTTATTGGGTAGAATGATAGCAGATATTTACCCTACGATAAATTGGAGAGCAAAATGAAATTAGTCCATAAAGCCCTATTTCTCTGTGTTGCTGTTTTATTAAGCGCTTGTTCAAACAACACACCAAGCCGTTTAAGCAAAGATCAAATTGATGACAAATCTTATGCGGTCTCTTATGGCGTTACTGGTCAAACATATAAAGATCGCGTGACTGCCAATTACGACATTGCCTCATTCACCAAAGGCGTAAGCGACTGGTACTATGGCAAAGTCAATATGCCAATTGAACAAATTCGCGCAACAACCTTGAATCGTTTAATGGATCACAACGTTTATGCTTATTATAGCGGTATCTTATTTGCCGAGGGTTTCCAAAGTAACGTCAACCATTTAGATGCCAACTGCTGGGGATTATTAGATAAAGCAAGCATGGTACAAGGAATTGATGATGCGATGCATGATTTACAAAAAGGGCAAATTCGCGATGATGAATATATTCGTAAAGGTGCAGACGATATTATTCATCTCTGTGTAAAAACCATTATTGATGATGAACATAAAGCTGAACAGGAAAAGCCACAAGCTAAGCCTAAAAAAGCAAGTCACAAAACATCAAAAAAACATAAATAATTCACATAAAAAATGCAGGGATTCCCTGCATTTTTCTATTATATAAGCTGAGGGCATATGTCTTTTTTCACTTACTTTTATTTAGAAAATAAAATGTATTTTCAGGATTATCTAAAATACATTGCTATTTTTGTTACCCTAGGTACCTTATTATTAGCTTCTACACTTTATTTACGCCATCGTATAGAAAGTAAATATAGGGATTTAAGCATTATTTCTTTATTACTTATTATTTTATTGCTTGGTATTCAATATACTCAATATGAGCAAAATCAAATCTATGCCAATGATAGTTCTCGAATCATTACATTCCTGAATTCAGTAAGAGATAATCAGCAGTTAAAAAATGAAGATCTGATAGTTAATGACCAAAAATTAACTAATGGAATGATTATTGGGATTAAAGGTCAATATTTTGAAGTCCATTTTAATAATGACTTTACTGCCTATACTTTATCAGAAATTAATTTAGTTAATTCTAATATCAATCTTATTGATAAGGAGAATAAATAATGGAAAGTTACTCTTTCTTAGCCATAAAATTAACTATTGGGATTATCGGGTTAATTCTTCAAATTAATTTAATGGGAAAAGGCAACTTAGCCCCTACCTCTGCCATGGATCAAGTACAAAACTATGTATTAGGTGGCATTATTGGTGCGGTCATTTACAATGATAATATCGGTATATTGCAATTTATCTTAGTGCTTATTTTATGGACATTATTAGTATTTACCCTAAGATTTATTAAAAACTATAACCGATTTGTGAAAAATATTATTGATGGCAAACCGGTATGGGTAATTCTAAATGGAAAAGTTCAAATTGATGAATGTATGAAAAATGGCATTTCAGCACATGATTTAATGTTCAAATTACGTGCGGCTGGAATTTATGAAATCGCCACAGTAAAACGTGCCGTCATCGAGCAAAATGGGCAAATCTCTATTATTCAATATGGCGATGAAGATTTGCGTTATCCACTAATTATTGATGGTCAAATTGATTCCGATATTCTAGAACTGCTCAACCGAGATGAGGATTGGGTAAAACAAGAATTAGAAAAAAATCAACTAACCGTTGAACAAGTTTATATTGGGGAATATTTAAATGGAAAACTGATTCCTCATTTATATAAACAATCTTAAATAAAAAAGCTGAAATCTTGATGATTTCAGCTTTTTACTTTATTTAATAAACGTCTCTAAATAATCGCCCTTCAGCAATCAGTGTTGCAATAATATTATTGAAATCATCTACATAAGGCTGGTGCCCGATTTGATCAGCAATTTCAATTAACGCTTCATCCACTGCTTTACTCATCGATTTACTACCACAAAGATAGAAATAAGCGCCCTGTTCAATCAATTGCCAAATCAATTCGCCTTGCGCTTTAATTGCATCTTGCACGTAAAATTTGACCGCTTGATCGCGTGAAAAGGCAGTGAAAAGCTGTGTTAATACACCATTTTGCTGATAGTTTTTTAATTGTTCTTGATAAAGGAAATCTTTTGCCTGATAGCGTTCACCAAAGAACAAATAGCTTGCACTTGGTTTATCTTGATTAGCAAAATATTCCAAGAAACCAATATGTGGCGCAATGCCCGCACCTGAGCCAATCATCACAACCGGTGCATTTAATACTTTCGGTAAGTGGAAGGTTGGATTAGATTTTACAAAAACAGAAAGTTTTTGCCCGACTTTAACTTTAGCTAACTGATCACTTGCAGTACCTTGATAAGTTCTGTCATTTAATTGATAGTGAACATGACGTACACATAAATCAACATAATTCGGATGCGTTTTACCACAAGAACTAATCGAATAAGCACGCGCGGTTAAGTTTGGTAAAATTTCAACTAAATTCTCTAACGTTACCTTTTTCTCTGCATCAAAATCAGTTAATACATCAAATAAATCGCGACCATATAAATACGCTTCTAATGCTTTTTTATTAGAGATTTTCAGCAAATTTTTTAATTCTGCATGGTCTAAAATTTTATTTAAATCACGTAATACATTTTTACTTAATAACCGTAATTCTTTTTTTGCTAATAAATTTTTTGCTTCTAGGTTATTAAACCAATCTACATAATTTGCTAATTCATTATCTGGCTGCTCAACCTGAACATAAATTAAATCACCAGCTTGATAGAAAATTCCACTATCCGCTAAAGATAAGCGTAAATGATAAACGGCTGGATCTGATGCTGCTAAATGTTTAACTTCTAAAACTTCTGCCTGATAAACGGTTTTCTCATTATAAACTTTGACAGAAAGAGTATGCGTTTTTGGTAAATCTACTACTTGAGCTAATGTTTGTTGTAATAATGGCAACCATTGTTTAAAAATTTCTGCATAATTTAAATCTGCATCTACGCGCTCAATAAATGGTTTAGCTTGTTTTTTTAGCAATAGCTCATCAACTTGTTTACTAAACCCACAGAATTTATCGTAAGTGACATCACCCAAACCAAATACGGCATAATAACAGGGTAAAGCGGTTAAATTTTCTAAATTATTTACAAATTCATCCCCATTCGCAGGTGGTTCACCGTCACCAAAAGAACTGGTTAAAACTAATAATAAATCGTTCTCTTTCGGCTGATTTAAATTAAATTCATTTAATGTAGCTAAGGTAGGCGAATAAGCGGCTAACCAATCTTCATTCGCTAATTGTTTTGCCAAAACTTCGGTATTGCCAGATTCTGATGCATAAGCTATATAAATTTTTTGAATCTCGTTGCGCATTTTTTCTCCTTAACGTTATAAGAACAATAAAATAAAAGCGTGCCAATTCGGCACGCTCAAATCTTATTTGTCATAGAAATCGTCAAAAATTTCTTTTGATAATTCTACCGCGTCGAAATTTTGCATTAAGTCGTTAATTACGCGACGCACGCTAATGTAGCTAGTGATTTTACCTTCTGCATCAAAAATTGGCTGAACGGTTGTATCAACAACATACACTACGCCACCTTTACCTACGTTAGGTACGATACCAGTCCAGATTTTACCTGCTTGAATCGTATCCCACATATCTTTATAAACTTCTTTTGGTACAGCTGGATGGCGTACTAAGTTATGTGGTTGGCCGATTAACTCTTCACGAGAGTAGCCGGTTAATTTGCAAAAAAGATCATTTGCGTAAGTGATGACACCTTGTAAATCGGTGGTTGAAATAACTAAAGTATCGTGGACGGCTTTAAGAAGCACATCATTTGAAGGGGTAATTTGTTCAGCCATAGTTAACTCCATTGGTCTGCTCAATTGGTTAGATTAGCGTGTATTTTTTATACACTTCAAGTATCCCGAAACGGGAAAGCCAAAATACCCGATTATTATCATAAAGTAAAGCTAGGCTAAATTAAATCTACACATTTTTAATTATCTGCCGTTTTTTCAAGCACCTCTCAAAGGGAAATTCTCTATAAAAAAATCCCCATGGGAATGGGGATTTCTTATGCATTATAAGCAATGCGTTTGATACCATTGATTCAGTAACACACCTGCATTCACTGCGATGTTCAAACCACTATTCAGCGGATTAGCAAATGAAAGTTGAACAGAGGTATCTTGCTCACTTAACTCTTGGCTCATCACTTCACTTAATACAAAAACAACCTTTTCATTTAATGTTGTTTGCGCTAAAGATTTCGCCTGTTTGCTACGCGTTAAATGCACGATTTGATACCCTGCTTTTCTTAATTGTTCAAAAGCAATTTCTTTATGTTTAGTTTCAAGTGGGCGAACAAATTCTAATCCACCTTCTGCCACACGTGCAGCTGCACTTGAATACAATGAATCGGCAGATTCAACAATTGCTCCTTTCACGCCATAAAATGCACAAGTACGCACAATTCCGCCAACGTTTTGCGCATTGTTCACACAATCTAACAGAACCAAACAATCTTGTTTGCGTGGCACTTGTAAATAGCCATCTAAAGTCAACGCAGGCGCTTTTTTCACTAACAGGCACATTTCACCATGATGTTCTGTACCCGTTACCCGTTCCATTTCTGCTTTATCCACAACGTGGTAAGCTTTTTTATTTGCAGCTAAATAACTCGTTACTTCGCCTAATTTTTTGGCACCTTCAACCGTTGCCCAAAGACGAACAATTGCTTGTGGACGTTGCTGAAATAAAGTTAAGCAAGCATTTTCGCCATAAACTTTCATTTCTTCAGCACGGTTTTTCTTAATTTTTTCTGGTGCGCGTGGTGAAAGTGGACCCGTTTTTTTCTCTTTCTCACCTTGCCACGGATTTCCACCTTTCACTAAAATTTTCACTTTTCCTTCACCACTGGCTTTTCTGCCTTCTGAAGGATAGCTGTAAGCGGTCTGTTTTGCCGAATCTTTTGCAAATTTTCCCTGTGGCTTAGCACGACGATCTGAACCTTTTTGATCACGTTCATTAAAGCTTCGCTCATTAAAATTGCGAGAGGTCTTTTCACTGCCTTGTTGAAATTTAGCAGATTTTTCTTTGAATGTTGGTTTCATGCTTTGCTCGCTTATTTATTATTGCGATATTTGGTATGTTGTTTTACTGCCTTACGGATTTGGCGAATGTTCGCTCTACGACGGTTTTTCGTCACATCCACTTTTGTTTCTGTTTCAGCAGGTAAACCGACTAATTCACGCAGATAGTTAACTTGCTCAAGTCCCATCTCTTCCCAGCCACCGCGCGGTAAACTTTTTTCTAATTTGATATTACCGTAACGAATACGAATCAAGCGGCTCACTTCTACCCCTTGAGATTCCCATAAACGGCGCACTTCACGATTACGTCCTTCAGTTAAAGTTACATCAAACCACTGGTTAATCCCTGTGCCGCCGACTACTTTAATTTGTTTAAAGTTTGCCGGGCCATCTTCCAGTTGAACGCCTTTACGTAATCGTTGCAACATTGCTTCGTCAACATTGCCAAAGACTCGTACCGAATATTCACGCTCGACTTCGCGACTTGGATGCATTAAACGGTTAGCTAACTCACCATCGGTGGTAAACAGTAAAAGACCAGAAGTGTTAATATCTAAGCGCCCCACAGCAATCCAACGAGAACCGACTAAACGAGGTAAACGGTCAAACACGGTTGCACGGCCTTCTGGATCAGAACGTGTGCAAAGCTCCCCTTCTGGTTTGTAGTACATAAGTACACGGCAAATCTCTTTTTGCGTTGGAATTAAATTGATTAAATTGCCATCTACACGAATTTTCGTGGCAGAACTCACTTGCACACGATCACCCAGGCTTGCAATTTTGCCATCCACACTTACTCGGCCTTCAGCGATAATGGTTTCTAATTCACGGCGTGAACCTTGGCCTGCTCTTGCTAAGATTTTTTGCAGCTTTTCGCCTACCACTTTTGCTTTTTTTTCTACGCTATTTTTCTTTTCTGCATGATTTGCATCAAGTTGAGTTGGTTTAGCTGGCTTCTTAGCTAATGGTTTTGTTGTTGGGCGCTTTTCATCACGAAATGGCTGTGCTTTTTTCGTTTTATCTGCGAATTTTTTGTCTGCGCGTGAGACTTGAAATGTTTTCATTCGGTTTCCTTTGTCGCTTTCACAAGCGTCTATCAATAAAATGTTTAATTAAATGGGGTTAAATCACCCGCCCCTTCGCGAATAATCACTGGGGTTTCGTCTGTTAAATCTACTACGGTGGTAGGTTGTTGACCTAAATAGCCACCATGAATAATCAATTCCACCCGTTTTTCTAGATAATCTCGAATCTCATCTGGATCAGATTCTGTCACTTCTGTATGTGGCAACATCAAAGAACAAGAAAGAATCGGTTCACCTAAAGCTTCTAATAATGCCAAAGCAATCGCATTATCTGGCACACGAATCCCAATCGTTTTACGCTTGGTCATTAAACGACGTGGCAGCTCTTTAGTTGCTGGTAGAATAAAGGTGTATGGATTTGGCGTATTGTTTTTAATTAAGCGATAAGACTGATTGCTTACCATTGCATACAATGAAATCTCAGACAAATCGTGACATACCAAGGTAAAATTATGGTTTTCTGGTAACTGACGAATAGCCACAATGCGATCCATAGCTGCTTTTTCGCCAATTGCACAACCTAACGCATAACCAGAATCCGTTGGGTAAACAATAACACCACCCTTTTTAATAATTTCGACGGCTTGATGAATTAAACGAGTTTGCGGATTATCGGGGTGAATATAAAAAAATTGACTCATGATGTTCTCCTGACGAAGATAGCGCTTATTATACGCTTTTTGTCTATTGATTTATAGGCTTTTCAAAATTCCATCGAAAAGCGCTTGACTTCTTTTTTATGTACTAGTTTAATAGTGCAAAAATTAATGTAGGAAAAATACTATGACCGTGCAAATTCAACAAACTGTGATTCCTTATTACGAAGATACCACAGTTGCGTTTTATCATTTATGCAGCAATCGTTCGCATACGCTATTACTCGATTCTGCGGAAATTCAAAGTAAAAACAGCTTAAAAAGTCTTATTTTTGCAAAATCAGCCGTTCACATTTTCTGTGATGCACAACAAGTCACATTTGAAGCATTAACCGCAAATGGACAAGCTGTCTTACCACAGATTGCACAAGCTCTCTCACAACTTTCTCCAGCACCTATTTGCAAATTTTCAGAAAAAAATGACCGCTTGCAAGCAACCTTTCCAACCATTAACCAGCACTTAGATGAAGATAGCAAATTAAAAACGAGTACTGTGTTTGATGGGCTACGCGTAGTCAGTCAACTTTTTACGCAATCTGAAGATGCTGTCTATTTAGGTGGTTTATTCAGCTATGATTTAGTCGCGCACTTTATCCCAATGGATGGAATCGAATTAAAAGATGATGGTTTACGCTGCCACGATTATAGTTTCTATTTAGCTGAACAATTGGTCTTTGTTGATCACCAAAAACAACAAGCTGTTTTACATACTTTCTGTTTTGATGAAAAGGAACAAAGCGCATTAACACAAGAAGCTAAAGCTTTTAGTGAAACATTAGCGAAATATCAACCTTGTGAATTACGCCTTCCAACACAAGCTGCTTCAGGCGAAGTGCAAACCAATATTGAAGATGAAGATTTCAAAGCAATTGTGACTCAACTTAAACATCATTTAAACATTGGCGATGTTTTCCAAATCGTGCCGTCACGCCGTTTTAGCTTGCCTTGTCCAAACATTTTAGCGGCATATCGCCAGCTAAAAATTAACAATCCAAGCCCTTATATGTTCTTAATGCAAGGGGAAAACTTTACCTTATTCGGTGCCTCACCAGAAAGTGCATTGAAATACACTTCGCAAAGCCGCCAATTAGAAATCTATCCTATTGCTGGCTCACGCCCGCGCGGTTTTGATGCTCACGGGAATATCGATCCAGAATTAGATACTCGCTTAGAATTAGAATTACGCCTTGACCAAAAAGAGCTTGCAGAACACTTAATGCTGGTGGATTTAGCGCGTAATGATGTTGCACGTGTTAGTGAAGCTGGCACTCGCCGAGTCGTGGATTTAATGCAAATTGACCGCTACTCACATATCATGCACCTTGTTTCACGCGTGGTTGGAACATTACGCCACGACTTAGATGCACTGCACGCTTATCAAGCTTGCATGAATATGGGCACCCTTACTGGCGCGCCAAAAATTAAAGCAATGCAACTTATCTATCAAGTTGAACAGCAAAAACGTCACAGTTATGGGGGTGCCGTGGGTTACTTAACCTCAAAAGGTGACTTAGATACCTGTATCGTAATTCGCTCTGCGTTCGTACAAAATGGCATGGCTTACGTTCAAGCAGGCTGTGGTGAAGTGTTAGATTCAGATCCACAATCTGAAGCCGATGAAACTCGACATAAAGCCCGCGCAGTTTTAAAAGCAATTGCCGAAGTAAATACCAAATAAGGAAAATCCCATGGCACATATTTTATTTGTGGATAATTTTGACTCTTTTACTTATAACTTAGTCGATCAATTTCGCGACCTTGGCCACCAAGTTACCGTATTTCGTAACGACTACCCATTAGACGCTTTTTTAGAAAAAGCGCGTAATACCCCAGAGTGTATTGTGGCGCTATCTCCCGGCCCTGGTACACCAGCAGAAGCAGGAAACTTAATTGAGATTATTAAACAGCTTAAATATGAAGTGCCAATGATTGGCATCTGTTTAGGCCACCAAGCGATTATTGAGGCATTAGGAGGAGAGGTCGTCCATACTGGCACCGTGTTACATGGTAAAGTCTCTAAAATTGATCATGACAACCAAGCAATGTTTGCTGGCATTCACAATCCTATGCCCGTTGCTCGTTATCATTCATTGATGGGAGATGCACTTCCTGCGGAATTAGTGGTTAATGCTACTTATGGAAATATTATTATGGCGGTTCGTCATAATACATTACCGATTTGTGGCTTCCAATTTCATCCAGAATCCATTTTAACGGTACAAGGCACGAAATTATTGGCGCAATCGGTTGAATGGTTATTACAAGCGAAAAAATAAGTTAGTTAGATAAACAAAAAGAGAGGAAAATAAATTTCCTCTCTTTTTTCTTCTAAGTCACATTTTTTCTGAGATAAATTCGATAATTTTCACTCTCAGGTGTAGGTTTTATCAGGTTAATCTTCAGCAGCGATTTCGCTGGCAAATAAAACGGTTGCCACCCTTCATTCGCAGCATCTTGACTTTGCGTTGCACCATGTTGGTCATACCAAAAGAACTTTAACGTGCTACTGATTGGCGAATCCGTTTTATTTTCTAAAGTCAAAGTATCCGCTTTCGCATTTACTTCAACAAACTGCTCCATCGGTGATTCAATATTTACTATTGGCTTAGATTTTACCGGTAAGTAACTTTGTGGATTACTACCACAAGCGGTCAAAAAAAATGAACCGATTGCAAAAACAAATAATGCGTTACGCATAAACCCTCTATTTTTTCGCTAACATCGCACCAAGTGGCTCACCGCCGACTAAATGCATATGAATGTGGAACACTTCTTGCCCGCCATGTTGGTTACAATTCACAATCAAACGGTAGCCATTTTCGGCAATGCCTTCTGCTTGTGCAATTTTCGCTGCTGCTGTAAATAAGCGACCAAGTGTTTGCTCATCTTCAGCTGTGACATGATTAACAGTTGGAATAAATTTATTTGGAATAATCAAAATATGGGTTTTAGCTTGTGGCGAAATATCACGAAAAGCCGTCACCAATTCATCTTGATAAACAATATCTGCCGGAATTTCTTTGCGGATAATTTTACTAAAAATCGTTTCTTGATAAGTTTTTTCAATCATAACACTGTCCTTTTATTTTAAATTTAAACATCTTGCCACTGGCGCAAAACTCTTGCGATGAAAAGGCGTTGCACCATATTGGCTTAATTTTTCAAAATGTAAAGCGGTCGGATAACCTTTATGTTTTGCAAATCCATATTCTGGAAATTGTTTATCTAACTCTGCCATTTCTAAATCGCGTGTCACTTTCGCTAAAATTGATGCGGCACTAATTTCTTGTACTAATGCATCGCCTTTTACCACTGCTTGTGCTGGCATTGACAAATTAGGTAAGCGGTTGCCATCAACCAATACAAAATCAGGCGTGATGCTCAAGCCTTCCACAGCACGCTGCATCGCCAACATTGTTGCATGCAGAATATTAAGCGAATCGATTTCTTCTGGCTCTGCTCGACCTAATGACCAACAAAGGGCTTTTTCTTTAATTTCCTCAGCTAATGCCAAACGCTTTTTCTCTGAAAGTTTTTTAGAATCAGTCAGCCCCATAATCGGCTTTTGCGGATCTAAAATAACTGCAGCAGTCACTACTGCACCCACTAACGGGCCACGTCCTACTTCATCCACGCCGGCAATCAGTTTTGCTTTTGGATAAATAAACATAATTAGGCAATCTCCGTTCTGAAATGGCGCTGGCTCTTACTTTCGTTTCGACTTTCAATTAAACGATGGTAATTTTCAAAGCGAATCGGATCAATTTTGCCTGCTTCCACCGCTTCGCGTAATGCGCAACCAGGATCATTGCCGTGTTTACAATCCCTAAATTTACAAGTACCTAGCACTTGTTGGAATTCGCGATAACCTTGCGTAATCTGCTCGGCCTCTAAATGCCACAAACCAAATTCCCGAATTCCTGGAGAATCAATTAAATTCCCCCCTTGAGGGAGATGATACAAGCGAGAAGCTGTTGTGGTATGTTGCCCAAGGCCGGAGGTATCACTCACTGCTCCTGTTAAAGCTTGCACTTCTGGCAATAACTGATTGATTAAACTTGATTTTCCTACACCAGATTGCCCTACAAAAATAGAGGTGCCTTTCGATAAATAGCTATCTAATGCCGCCATATTTTCGCCTGTATCGGCAGAAAGCAATAATGTTTCGTAACCAATGTTTTCATAAATGGCGAGTTGTGCTTTTACCACTTCACGCTCTTCTGGGCTTAATAAGTCAATTTTATTCAGTACAATCAACGCGGGAATACCTGCCGTTTCACAAATAACCAAATAACGGTCAATGATGTTAAGCGATAAGGTTGGCAACACAGCAGAAACAATAATAATCTGATCAATATTCGATGCCATCACTTTAATGCCATCATAATAATCAGGGCGAGTTAACTCATTCTTGCGTGGATAAATCGCTTCAATCACACCTGAAATACCTTGCAGTTGTGCCGTTCCTTGTCGCCAAGAAACCACATCGCCGACTACCACATTTTTTAGGGTTCGGCGTAAATTACAACGGCAAATCTCTCCATTAGGTGCTTCAACATCGGCATGCTTCGCATGGCGCGTGACTACGATGCCCGTTTGCACTTCGCCAAGCATATCTTCTTGCCACTCAAACTCTTTTTTACTGATTCGTTTATGGTGGTTAGATTGAATACGGCGCTGTTGGTTTTGCGTTAATCGTCTTTTACTCAAATTCTGTTCTCAATCAAAAAAATATATGGGTATGCTACCATTTTTGCCTAAACGCGACAAATACCCTGCGCACAAGCAAAAGCCGAAGACCATGCCCATTGGAAGTTATAACCCCCGAGCCAACCCGTTACATCCAAGACTTCCCCAATGAAATATAAGCCTTGAACCTTCTGTGCTTCCATCGTTTTAGAAGAAATTTCGGCAGTATCCACGCCGCCCATAGTCACTTCTGCAGTGCGATAACCTTCTGTGCCATTTGGTAAAAATGCCCAATGATGAATCCATTGTTCCAAATGCGCTAATTCAGCTTTAGAAAGTTGGGCTAACGTATTTTCTTTTAACCAACCTTGCTCAAACCATAATTCAACCAGTTTTTTAGGCAAATAACGCGCTAAGGCGGTTTTGAGCTGTAATTTTGGTGAAGATTGACGCAACTCTTGCAAAATATCAGTAATCATTGCATTAGGTAACAGATCAATTTCTACACTTTCGCCCATTTGCCAATAGTTAGAAATCTGCAAAATCGCGGGGCCAGAAAGCCCACGATGGGTAAACAACATCTGATTGCTAAAAGTTTTTCCTTGATTGCTGACACTCACAGGCAAAGAAATCCCAGATAAATTTACAAAAGGCTTATCACTCTCTTTCCAAGTAAAAGGGACAAGACTCGCTCGTGGCGCCACAACATTTAAGCCAAATTGTTCTGCCAATTTATAACCAAAAGGTGTCGCGCCAAGCCCCGGCATCGAAAGTCCACCGGTGGCTACAACTAAACGAGGAGTTTGATAACGCTCACAAGCGGTCTGAATTTCAAAACCATTTGCAAATTTTTCAACAGAAATGACCGCTTGCTTTAGCAAAATTTCGACATTGCCTTTTTGACATTCTGTTTCTAGTAATTTAACGATTTGTTCAGCACCCTCATCACAAAACAGTTGCCCTAATTCTTTTTCATGGTAGCTAATGCCATATTGTGCAACGAGTGCAATAAAATCCCACTGGTTATAACGTGCCAATGCTGATTTAACAAAATGAGGATTCTGGCAAAGATAATGCTGTGGTGTCACTTCTAAATTCGTAAAATTACAAAAACCACCGCCCGACATTAAAATTTTGCGGCCGATTTTCTTGCCATTATCTAACACAAGCACACGCTTGCCCGCTTGGCCTAATTGCGCTGCACAAAACAGCCCTGCTGCACCAGCGCCAATAACAATCACATCAATATCTTGCATTAGAAATTCAATACCTTATCGGCTTGCATTGTCCAGTCTGCTAACTCGATCAATGTCCCGATTTCTACACCTTCAGCTAAAGGGAGTTCAGTCATACCACGTGCATTTGTACAAGTTTTACAAAGTTTCACCGTAGCGCCTTGCGAGGTTAAAATCTCTAACATTTGCTGTACGTGATAGCCTTCTGATGGCGCTTGTTTAGCAAGGCCGCCCACTACGGCATCCGACATTAAAAAGATGTTAATTTCTGCTTTGTGCTGTTCTTGAATTTGTAGTGCTAAACGTAAACCACTGAAAAAACTTTCATTGCCATATGGGGCAGAATTGATAATAAAAAGTAATTTTTGCATGTTGTTCTCCACAGGAAATTGTCCTTTTGAAAGAAACTAAGAAATAAAAAGAAAAAAGCGGTGAAATTTGCAAATGTTTTTACAAACTCCACCGCTAGATATGATTAGCCTATCGGGGTAATTTCGATACGTTGCGCTTGTTCTGCAACTCTTGCTCGAATTTTCGCTTCAAGTTGGTCGATGAGTTTATCGTTATCGAACCGTTCTTTCTGACGCACACCATCAAGATAGAAACCGCTCATTTTATTTGAGCCAGTCACACCAAGATCTGAAACTAATGCTTCACCCGGACCATTTACTACACAGCCAATAATGGAAACATCCATTGGTGTTAAAATATCTTCTAGACGTTGCTCTAATGCATTTACCGTTGCAATCACATCAATTTCTTGACGCGAACAAGTTGGGCAAGCAATAAAGTTAATACCGCGTGAACGAATACGTAATGATTTCAAAATATCGAAACCCACTTTCACTTCTTCAACTGGATCCGCTGCTAGCGAGATACGTAAAGTATCGCCGATCCCTTCTGAAAGAAGCAAACCTAAGCCGATAGCTGATTTCACCGAACCTGCGCGTGCGCCACCTGCTTCAGTAATACCTAAATGCAATGGCTGCTCAATCGCTTTTGCTAATAAACGATAAGATTCTACCGCAAGGAAAACATCGGATGCTTTCACGCTTACTTTAAATTGATCAAAATTGAAACGATCTAAAATATCTACGTGGCGTAATGCAGATTCTAATAATGCTTGCGGAGTTGGCTCGCCATATTTTTCTTGAATATCGCGCTCTAATGATCCAGCATTAACCCCAATACGAATTGGAATATTTTTATCCTTCGCACAATCAACCACAGAACGAATACGCTCTTCGTTACCAATGTTACCTGGATTGATACGTAAGCAATCTACGCCATACTCTGCGACTTTAAGCGCAATTCGATAGTCAAAGTGAATATCCGCCACTAGTGGCACTTCTACTTGTTGTTTAATTGCTTTAAACGCTTCTGCGGCATCCATCGTTGGTACAGAAACGCGAACAATATCTGCACCCACTTTTTCTAAGGCTTTAATTTGCGCGACGGTTGCTTCCACATCCGTAGTGCGGGTGTTAGTCATAGACTGAACTGAAATCGGTGCATCGCCACCGACAGGAACTTTTCCAACCCAAATCTTTTTGGATTGACGACGTTTAATCGGCGATTGGTGTACTGCTGACATGAGAAATTCCTATTGTAATGGAAGTTTAATACGTGCAACACGTCCGTCAATTTTTAACGGAACTTCTTCACCTTTATAATAAATCTTAACATTTGCTGGCGCGCCGATAGTTAAACGGTATTGTTCATTCTCATTAAAAGTTAATACTTCACCAGAAGTATACAGTTTTTCCGCTAAACTTTTCTTACTGCTTGCGTCTTTTACTGTAATCCAGCTTTCTTTGCCAGTTACCTCAATACGCAATAATGCATCAACAGGAAGTGTTTGTTGTGGCGATTGTTCTTCCGCAACAGGTTGTCCTGTCGTTGCGTTATTTTGTTGTAATACATTTACTGCTGATTCAGCATTTGCAGTTGGTTCCGCATTTTCGACCGCTTGAATGCTTTGCTTTTCGCTTTCAGTTTGCGCTGTTGTTTCAGTTGGTGCAGTCACAACGGGTTGTTCAACCTCTGGCGTTTCTGTTTTTACAGGCCCTACTGCTTGCTCAGTTTTTGCTACTTCTACAGCAGGCGCTTCCACTGTTGGTGCACTTTCTTTTGGTGCTTCAACTTTTACAGGATCTACTGCCGGTTGAGAAGCTGTTTCTACTGTTTTGTTTTCTGTTTGTAGCGCGGGTAAGGCAATCTCATTTTTCGCTGGCGCTGCATTATTGGTTTGTTGTTGAGTTTCTTGGTTTGCAGCAATCACAAATTGATCACGGTTTGCTTGCTCTTTTTGATAATCTTGATACCACCAAACCAATGTCATTCCTAAAGCGCCCAATAAAATCGCGATGGTTAAATATTTTACCCATTGAGTTTGAGATTTTTGTTTCACTTTAGACGGTTGCGCGTTATTGATTACCGTTTTAGGTAAAATGACCTCTCCATAATTAACGCTAGACACTAAGCCTTCAGGCAAACGTAAAAAACGAACATAGTTACGCACATAGCCACGCACAAAAGTTGGCGCTACATTTTGTAGTACAAAAATATCGTTTTCTAACGATTCAATATGCGATTTCTTTAAATTCGTTTTCTTCGCCACGTCTTCCACAGAAAGACCGAGCGCTTCACGCGCTTGTTTTAGCTGTTGCCCGAGCGAAAGTTCCGAGGTTGTGTTAAGAGATTCGGTCATAAAATATAACTCTTTAAAAATTGAACAAAAAATTACTCGAAAGTTTAAAGAGGATAAGCATTTTTTGCAATGCCGATGGACAAAATTTGCAAAAAAATTCAATTCAAGCGGTTAAATTTATAAAAAAATTGACAAAATCTGATATAGACCAAAAAAATGATTCAAAATTAAGCGTAGAATAATGTTTTTAACCATTTCCTCCATAGGATGTTATGAATACCAGCAAAATCCAACTGTTAAAGCAAAACTTTGCCTCGGGCTTAGTTGTGTTTCTTGTCGCATTACCGCTCTGTTTAGGCATTGCGTTGGCTTCAGGTGCGCCGCCGCTTTCAGGGATTATTTCAGGTATTGTTGGGGGAATCATTATCGGTACCCTCAGCACTTCACATATTAGTGTTGCAGGCCCTGCTGCTGGGCTTGTTGCGATTGTTTTGGCAACAATTAACCAATTACACTCTTTTGAATTATTCCTTTGTGCAGGCATGATTGCAGGCATAATGCAAATTGTACTTGGCTTTTTGCGTGCGGGCAGTATTACTAACTATATTCCCGTTGCGGTCATTGAAGGGATGCTTGCCGGTATTGGTATTCTAATTATTTTTAGCCAACTCCCTTACGCTTTTGGCAGTAAATTTAGCCTAGCGCAATTATCACACGCCTCAATTGATATTCACTTAGGCTCACTTATTATTACGCTTATCTCTCTATTCATTATTATTGGCTGGGATAGCTCAACTAAGCTTAAACAAATTAAACAACTTCCTTCCGCGTTGATTGCAGTTATTGTAAGTGTGCTTATTAACCATATATTTATTGCCACTAATAGCTATTTAGCTATTCCAAGCGAACAGCTAGTGCGCCTTCCCGTGATTGAAAACTGGAATGACTTTCAAACATTTATTACCTTGCCCGATTTTTCTGGTTTTAGTCATCAATTAGTTTGGATTACCGGCGCAACTATTGCTGTCGTTGCCTCTATCGAAACACTACTTTCGATTGAAGCCGCTGATCGCCTTGACTCAAAACGTAGAATTACTGACACCAACCAAGAGCTACGTGCACAAGGTGTGGGGAATTTGGTTTCTTCACTTATTGGTGGTTTACCTATTACAGCCGTAATTGTACGCTCTTCAGCCAATGCAAATGCGGGTGCTACGCATAAGATTTCAAGCATTATTCATGGTTTATTATTGCTTGTTTGTGTGCTTACCATTCCGGCATGGCTAAATGAAATTCCATTAGCCACATTGGCTGCCGTGTTGATTTTAGTTGGCTATAAATTAGCCCAACCAGCCGTTTTTAAACATTTTTGGCATAAAGGCATTTATCAATTTATTCCATTTATTGCCACAGCTGCAGCGGTAGTGATATTTAATTTATTAAAAGGCGTTGGGCTAGGCTTAATTATCAGTATTCTATTTATTCTTCATGGCAATATGAAACGAGCTTACTATTTGAGCAGAGAAGAACTAGCTGAAGCAACTACCATTCGCTTAGATTTAGCTGAAGAAGTTTCTTTTTTAAATAAAGCGGCAATTAAGAAAACGTTAAAAAACATCCAACCAGATTCAACTTTAATCATCAATGCCGAAAGAACCTCTTACATTGCCTGCGATGTATTAGAGCTTATTGAAGATTTTGCTAATATTTATGCCAAAGAAAATCATATTCGAGTGATTTTAAAAGGCTTTAAAGCGGATTATGACAATACTGTCGATCAAAGTAGCAATATTCATGTTGAACACGGCAAACGGCTATAGACATGCGAAAAAGAAGGCAATCCGTGAGATTGCCTTCTTTTCTTTATGCGTTAAAGGTTGCTAATTTTTCTAGCGTTTCATATGCTTTTCCGCTTGCAAGTAGCGCTTTTACTTTAGCTGCATTGGCTTTGAGATCTCTTTCACCAAAGGTTCGCATCAACATTGCTACGTTTACTGCAACTGCATCAATATGCGCGGGTTTTCCATTACCTTTTAATAAGGCTTTCAACATTTCTGCATTCTCTGCCGGCTCACCACCTTTTAAGTCTGCTAACGAATGTGTTTGAACACCAAAATCTGCTGGCGTAACACTAAAATAATGAATATTACCCGCTTCAACTTCTGCGACTAATGTTTCACCATGAACCGCCACCTCATCTAATCCTGCGCCATGTACCACGATGGTATGCTCAGCACCTAAGGCTTTTACCGTTTCTGCATAAATTTTCAGAATATCTGGAGAATAAACGCCTAACATTTGACGTTTTGCGTGAGCGGGATTCACCAGTGGGCCTAAAATATTAAACAACGTACGCGTTTTTAATGCTTGGCGAACGGGTGCGGCATGGCGAAACCCTGAATGATAATGCGGAGCAAATAAGAAACAAAGATTCGTTTCATCCAATGCCTTACGCGCTTGTTCCGGAGAAATGCCTACATCAATACCTAATGCAGAAAGCACATCGCTCGCACCTGTTTTACTTGAAACGCTACGGCTACCATGTTTAGCAATTTTATAGCCTAAGGTTGCGGCAACAATTGCACTGGCTGTTGAAATGTTAATCGTATTATGTCCATCTCCGCCAGTGCCTACAATATCAGCAAAAGGATAATCTGGTGTTGGAAATGGAGTTGCATTCGCAAAAGCAGCTTCAACTGCTCCGGCAATTTCTTCAATGGTTTCACCACGAACTTTTAATGCAATCAAAGCCCCCGCTAATTGCTCAGAAGAAAGTTTACCTTGAATCACTTGATCAAAGAAAAAATGTGATTCAGCTTGCGTGAGAGATTGTGCATTAAATAATTTTTCTAATAATGATTCAGTTTGCATAATAATTCCTTATTTAATTGCAAAGATTTTGCACTATTAAAATAGTACATCAGCACAAAGTCAAGCAAAATTTCAAGCGGTCTAATTTTATTAGCGATTTACCAATTCTACATTTAACGGGAGTTGCCATTGAATTGGTGAAAGTCCTTTTGATTCAAGATAATGATTCGCTTGTGAAAAATGATGACAGCCAAAGAAACCACGATGCGCTGAAAGTGGCGAAGGGTGTGGTGCTTTCAATACACAATGACGATTTTGGTCAATAAACTGCCCTTTTTTTTGTGCGTGACTTCCCCAAAGTAAAAAAACCAAATTTTCACGATGCAAGTTGAGTTGTTCAATCACTTTATCGGTAAAAGTTTCCCATCCAAATTTTGCATGCGAATGCGCTTGACCTTGCTCAACAGTTAACACGGTATTAAGTAACAACACACCTTGTTTTGCCCAATCAACCAAATAACCGTGATGAGGAATTTGAAAATTAGGAATATCTTGTGCGAGCTCTTTATAAATATTTACTAATGAAGGTGGTGGTGCTACTGGTGGCTTGACTGAAAATGCCAAGCCATGTGCTTGGTTTGGTCCATGATAAGGATCTTGCCCTAAAATGACCACTTTTACGGCTTCAAATTCAGTTAGGCTAAAGGCACTAAAGATCTCAGATTGTGGAGGATAAACCATCTTTCCCGCTGCTTTAGCTTGCTGAACCTGTTGTAAAATATGTTGAAAATAGGGTTTTTGTTTTTCTTCACCAATCGCTTCTTTCCACGTTTTCATTTTTATTCCTTCTTATCACAAACAATAACGAACATTTTTTAACCAAACAATCCATAAAAATGCTAAATGCTTAAATTTTTATCGCAATCTAAAACTAAAGGGGTATAATGCACACATCAAATAAATTTGAATCTTTCAAATTATTTTATAAATCTGTTTATTTTTTCTCAACATATGGAGCTTTATCATGATTAAAGGCGTACAAATCACTGAATCTGCAAACAGCAACTTATTAAACTCTTTCTGGTTGTTAGATGAAGCAAAAAACGAAGCACGTTGCATTGCAGCAAAAGGTGATATTTATAAAGAAGATCAAGTCGTTGCTATCAGCGAATTAGGTCAAATTTCTTACCGCGAAGTACCAGTAAACGTTGCACCAACAATCAAAGTGGAAGGTGGTCAACACTTAAACGTTAACGTGTTACGTCGTGAAACTTTAGAAGATGCTGTTAAACATCCTGAAAAATATCCTCAATTAACTATTCGTGTTTCTGGTTATGCAGTACGTTTTAACTCATTAACGCCAGAACAACAACGTGATGTTATCACTCGTACTTTCACAGAAAGCTTATAATATCAGTTTTTCTTTTAACGCACTCAATAGAGTGCGTTTTTTATTGCCAGATCCTTTTTTAACTGTTTTTAAAACCACTGTAAAAAAATTCATAAAATATAGTTGACACTGTTTAGATAATCAGTAAAATACCTGTATAAACCGACAGCCAGGAGAGGAAATTATGGCAAGTCTTCGTCAACTAGACCCAAAACGTGAATTTTCTTATCAGCCTATGCCAATGTATCGTGATAAAGATTCAGAACGATCAATGAAATTAGATCTCAATACATTATGTATCAAACGTCCGACTGAAACCTTCTTCATTTTGGTAAAAAATCCAAATTTAATTGCTTGGGGAATTGAATTAGATGATTTACTGGTTGTAGAAAAAGCTTCAGAATACTTTGTTAATGATCTATTAGTTATTGAACAAGCAGGAGAGTATAAATTCTACCAATTCTTCAATGAAATCAATGGAGAGAAAATTCTATTCTCGCTAGACGCTAATTTACCAAATCGCCGTATTCAAGATTGGAAAGATATTACTATTTCAGGCGTCATTACCAATGTTGTTCATCAAATACGCCCGCGTTTTTCTCCAGTTATGCATGAAAAACGCTATGCAGCATGATGTTCATAAAAAATAAGGCATAGCGCTATATTGCTATGCCTTATAAATTTACTGTTTTTTATTCGTATTCTTCAATCCATTTCATTAGGATTGCTTCTAAAATTTGCTCATTAGAACCTTCTGGGTCATCATCAAAATCTTCTAATTCACAAATCCACTGATGCATATCAGTAAAACGAACCGTTACTGGGTTTAAATCTGGATCACGGTCATATAACTCTTCTGCAATCCGTTGAACATCTGTCCATTTCATTAGTGTGCGGCCTCATTTGCATGGTTTAAGTTATATTTTGGAATTTCAACGACTAAGTCTTCATCGCCCACCACACATTGGCAAGATAAACGGCTATCCATCTCCAAACCCCAAGCCTTATCCAACATATCTTCTTCTTGATCTGTGGTTTCATTTAATGAATCGTAACCCTCACGAATCACAACGTGGCAAGTCGTACAAGCACAAGAACCATCACAAGCATGATGAATTTCCACACCCGCATTATGGGCTAGTTCTAATAGGTTATCGCCTTTTTTTGCCTCAATAACCATACCTTCAGGACAAAATTCTTCATGAGGAAGAAAAACTACTTTTGGCATAAAATCCTCTTTTAAATAATTTCATCAACGGCTTTACCCGCTAATGCTTTTTGAATAGATAAATTCATTCGTTTGGCTGCAAATTCTTGAGTTGCAATATCAAGATCTTTAATGCCTTGTGCAATTGCAGCTCTATCGTTACCTTTTTTGGTCTCAAGCAATTTTTGAATTTCCGCTTCGATGGCTTTAAATTCTTCAACACTCAACACCTCTGCCCCATCTGCTTGTAATGCAGAAATAACGGTATCAATCACACGATCGGCTTCAACACGTTGTTCAGCAAGCTGTCTGGCTTCCATATCTTCTTTAGCATTGGTCATTGAAGATTTAATCATCTGTGCTACTTCCTCTTCCGTTAAACCATAAGAAGGTTTAATTTGAATAGAAGCCTGCACTTTAGTTGATTTTTCCATTGCGGTTACACTTAACAAACCATCGGCATCTACTTGATAAGTCACACGAATAGTTGCTGCACCTGCCACCATTGGCGGAATACCACGTAAAGTAAAACGACCAAGAGAACGGCAATCCTCTACTAATTCACGCTCGCCTTGTAAAACGTGAACGGACATCGCAGTCTGCCCATCTTTTGCTGTAGTAAATTCTTGTGCACGCGCAACGGGAATAGTGGTATTTCGAGGAATAATCTTCTCGACCAAGCCACCCATTGTTTCAATCCCTAAAGAAAGTGGCACAACATCTAATAAAAGCATATCTGAATCGGGTTTATTTCCTACCAAAATATCTGCTTGAATTGCTGCGCCAAGTGCAACCACTTTGTCTGGGTCAATAGAGGTTAATGGTGTTTTGCCGAAAAACTCACCTACTTGCTCACGTACAAATGGAACACGGGTAGAACCACCAACTATAACCACTTCTCGTACTTCATCCGATTCCACACCTGCATCTTTTAAAGCTCGGCGACAAGTCATCAATGAACGTTTTACAAGCGGTTGAATTAAATCATTAAATTGCGAACGGCTAACCGTACCTGTCCAATTTGCAAATTTCACTTCAGTTTCGACCGCTTGCGAAAGCGCAACTTTAGTTTTCGTTGCAAGTGTCAATAACTCACGTTGCTCGTTTGCATTTTGAGGTTGATAATCGGCTTGCGCTGCAATCCAATCAGCTAAAAGGTGATCAAAATCATCTCCCCCTAAAGCCGTATCTCCGCCAGTCGCCAATACTTCAAACACACCACGACTTAAACGTAAAATCGAAATGTCAAAAGTACCACCACCTAAATCATATACAGCAATCACGCCTTCTTGTCCGCTATCTAAGCCATATGCAATGGCTGCAGCCGTCGGTTCATTTAATAAACGTAATACATTTAATCCTGCTAATCTTGCAGCATCTTTTGTGCTTTGGCGCTGTGCATCATCAAAATAAGCGGGAACAGTAATAACTACACCAGCCAATTCACCTGCTAAACGTTTTTCAGCAAAAGCATTGAGATAACTTAAAATATCGGCTGAAACTTCAATCGGGCTTTTATTACCCTGCAATGTTTGAATCAGTGGCAAGCCATTATCACTTGCAACAAATTCATACGGTAAATTTGGATAACGCTGGGTAACATCAGCTAAAGAGCGGCCAATTAAACGCTTAGCCGAAATGATTGTATTTTTTGGATCAACCGCTGCTAATGCAAAGCCTTCTACACCACAGGTTTTCTCATTCTTGCCATAATGCACAACAGATGGCACCAAAGCTCGTTCTTTCTCATCAAGTAATACTTGCGCTTGTCCACTACGTACCGTAGCGACTAATGAATTGGTTGTCCCCAAATCAATCCCTACTGCGAGTCTTGCTTGATGAGGTGCTGCTGTTTGCCCCGGTTCAGCAATTTGAAGTAATGCCATTATTTAATGTTCTCTCTTGAATTATCTTATTTTTATAAAAATAGATTAAGCTACTGAATATCCCATATTTTCAGGGGCAAATACGCCTTGATAGTGGCGTTCAATAGGTATAGCAATTTTACTTTCTAGATTAAAAATTTGATGCCCTTGCAGTTTTGCTACATCAGCTTGCCAATTTTCCCAACGTAAATCTTGATAAAAATCTGCTAAATCCCCTGCTAATGCCCAACCTAAGAATTCTGAATAACTTAAATTTAACGCTTCCCATGTTTTGGTTTGTGGTTGGTGATAATAAACCTGACCGACTTTATCACCTAAACCGCCCGCATTGATAGCAAAATATCCGCCAAACACATCATCTGCAATCAATAAATAACTTGGCTGCTCTCCTGATTGTTTAAAGGTTTTACCAAAATTCCAATCAAATAAACCCCGAGGCAACTTTTCATTTCCTGAACCTAGAATACGCAACCAGCCGTGATCAATCAAAACACCGCCCGTTTCATATACTATTGCGCCTAACGGCGAACGCGTTGAAAGTTGCATACCAACTAAAGCAGCAGAAGCATCTTCAGCATAGCTTGGCAAAATTTCATAATGATTTTTAGCACTGGCAAACCAATCGCGTAAAATCAACCATGCTGAGTTTTTATCTAATAATTCTTCTAAGGTTTTCATTAGTAAAATTCCTCTAAAAATCAACCGCTTGTAAGCTTTGCATTAAAAATCAAAAAACTTCTCTTCAACTTTTTCAATTTGAATCAGTAATTTTTTGAAATAGCGCAAGCGATCAGTTAATGCATTCGCTTTCTGCCAATTTTTCTCAGCTAATAATGTTTCAAGTTGGGCTAATACCGCTTTTTGTTCAATTTTAATGGATTTCAAAAAATGCGTTAAAGCTTCTTCATCTTTACGGTGTTCAATACTTTCTAACTGTTCGTGCCATTCCATTTGTTGCATAAGGAATTCTACATCTCGCATACTTTTTTCTTCTAAGTTTTTTGCGATGCCGGTTTCAATTTCAATTATTGCTTCAGCACGTAGAATAGGATCTTTTAACACCTCTAAAGCTGCATTGACATCTGCCGATTTTTGGATAGCAACTAGCTGTTCTGCTGCTGAACTATGGGCAAAATTATCTGGATGCAATGTTTTCTGTAAGGCTAGATAACGCTCAGAAAGTATTTGGCTATCTAAATTAAATTGAACGGGTAAATCAAAAAGTGCAAAAGGGTTGGTCATTTTTATTCTCTTATTAAGGCAAATTAAACGCTAAAACTTTCGCCACAACCGCATTCATTTTTCACATTCGGGTTGGAGTATTTAAAACCTTCATTAAGCCCTTCTTTAACAAAGTCTAATTGCGTGCCATCGAGATAAGTAAGGCTTTTTTCATCAACAATCACTTTTACGCCATGCTGTTCAAAAACATGATCATCTTCGTTTAATACATCGACAAATTCTAGTACGTAAGCTAACCCTGAACAGCCAGAAGTTTTAACGCCTAAGCGGAGCCCAATGCCTTTTCCGCGATTTTCTAAGAAAGTTCTTACTCGATTCGCAGCTGTTTCTGTTAATGTAATGCTCATGATGATTTTCCCGTTAAGAATGATGATAATGAAAAGTGCGGCAATTTACCGCACTCTTTATTATTTGTTGTGCTTTTCTTTGTAGTCAGCAATCGCTGCTTTAATCGCATCTTCTGCTAAAATTGAACAGTGCACTTTTACTGGTGGCAATTCTAATTCTTCTGCAATATCGCTATTTTTAATTGCGCCTGCTTCTTCTAATGATTTACCTTTTACCCATTCAGTAATTAATGAGCTTGATGCAATCGCAGAACCACAACCATATGCTTTAAAGCGCGCATCTTCAATAATACCTTCATCATTTACTTTAATTTGTAAACGTAAGATATCACCACAAGCTGGCGCACCAACCATACCTGTACCTACATCTGCCGCTTCTTTGTCAAAGGTTCCCACATTACGTGGATTTTCATAATGATCGATAACTTTCTCACTATATGCCATGTTAATTTTTCCTTCTATTTATTCCCCGCTTTAGTAAAGCGGGGTTAGGGGAGATTTGTGTAATATTGATATTTTTAAATCTCCCTCAATCCCTCTTTTTAAAGAGGGAGGTTAATGTTATTAGTGGTGATTCCACTCAATTTTTGATAAATCTACACCTTCTTTGAACATTTCCCAAAGTGGTGAAAGTTCACGTAATTTCACAATCGCTTTTTTCACTAGTTCGATGGTGTAGTCAATTTCTTCTTCAGTTGTCCAACGACCTAAAGAGAAACGGATTGAACTGTGAGCTAACTCATCATTACGACCAATCGCGCGTAATACGTAAGATGGCTCAAGACTTGCTGAAGTACAAGCAGAACCTGATGAAACAGCGATATCACGTAATGCCATCATCAATGACTCTCCTTCAACAAAGTTGAAACTAATGTTTAAGTTTGAGCCTACACGTTTACCTGGTTCCATTGAGCCGTTTACATACACTTCTTCAATATCTTTGAAGCCATTGTATAAACGGTCGCGTAACTGGGTTAAGCGCGCCATTTCTTCGGTCATCTCTTCTTTCGCGATACGATATGCTTCGCCCATACCTACGATTTGGTGAACTGGTAATGTACCTGAACGCATACCACGCTCATGACCACCACCATGAATAATCGCTTCTAAACGCACACGCGGTTTACGACAAACGTATAAGCCACCGATACCTTTTGGTCCGTATAATTTGTGGCTTGAGAAAGACATTAAATCTACTTTTAATTCTTGTACGTTAACCGGTACTTTACCTACTGATTGCGTTGCATCCACGTGGAAAATAATTTTACGAGAACGACACATTTCACCAATAGTTTTAATATCTTGGATTACGCCCATTTCATTATTAACGTGCATAACAGAAACTAAAATGGTATCTGGACGAATTGCTGCTTCTAATTTTGCTAAATCTAATAAACCATCTTGTTCAGGGTCTAAGTAAGTCACTTCAAAACCTTCGCGCTCTAACTGACGGCAAGTATCTAATACCGCTTTATGCTCGGTTTTTACTGTAATGATATGCTTACCTTTCGTTTGATAGAAATGCGCAGCCCCTTTAATAGCAAGGTTATCTGACTCTGTTGCACCTGAAGTGAAGACGATTTCACGTGCATCTGCACCAATTAAATCAGCGATTTGATTACGTGCAATATCTACCGCTTCTTCAGCTTCCCAACCGAATTTGTGTGAACGAGAAGCAGGATTACCAAAGATGCCGTCTTTAGTCATATATTGCATCATTTTTTGTGCAACACGCTCATCCATCGGGGTTGTTGCTGCATAATCTAAATAAATAGGTAATTTTACTGACATTATTACTCCTAACACGCTTAAACAAGCGGTCATTTTTTTGAATTTTTTACCAAAGGTTATTGGTGAGCGTGATCATGACAGTGCGATTTTTCGCAATCATGATCTGAATTTTCCGCCACCAAATCTGCCATTGAAACTGTATCTAAGAAGTTACCAATAAGTATTTCAAGGCGTTCCCATAAGTCATGTGTCAAGCAACGTGAGTCATTTCGGCAGTTACCACTACCTTTGCATTTTGTGACATCCACGTTTTCGTTCACTGCAGCAATAACCATGCCTACGCTAATTTCTTTCGGGCTTTTTTCTAATTTATAGCCACCACCCGGCCCACGTACGCTTTTTACAATGCCTTCACGACGAAGTTGTGCAAAAAGCTGTTCTAAATAAGAAAGCGAAATTGCCTGACGATCAGCAATATCTGCAAGGCTTACAGGTTCATCTTTTCCGTGAATAGCGATGTCTAAAATGGCGGTTACTGCATAGCGCCCTCTTGACGTTAATCTCATAAGATCGTCCTCTATTAATGTTATTTTTAGTGACACTTACAAAGTGTAAGAATTTTGATATAACAGACTATTCTAGTCAAGGTTATTCTACTTACTTCAACTAATTGATATGAAAGGTTTTGCAAATGAATTGCAAATCAAAAAAGAAGTGAGCAAATGTTAAGTATTCTACGCCACTTTCGCCTTGAAATAAACTCATAGAGTGATTTTCATTTACAATTTTTCAAACATACATTTCATGGATTGGAATGAAGAATTGTTGAAGTTATTTTACCTCATTTTATTGATCTAAATCAAATACCAACCTTGAGCGCTGGTCGAACCACATAAAAAGTAAGTGTTTTTCAGGTTGCATAATCGCTAGCTGCTTCGTAGAATCGCGAAGTTTTTTATTGTTAATTTTTTGTTTTTTTCTGTAAATGAAAATTACACCTTAGGATTAGGATTTCCCCATGAATAAATTTTCAAAAACGCTTTTAGCATCTTCTCTTTTTGTTTCAGCAGGCGCACACGCAGCCGCTTTCCAATTAGCAGAAGTTTCAACCTCTGGTTTAGGTACTGCTTATGCAGGTAATGCCGCTGTTGCTGATAACGCTTCAGTTGTGGCAAACAACCCTGCGTTAATGACCCAATTCAAACAAGCAGAAATGTCTGCAGGTGGCGTTTTGGTTCAGGCTGATGTGGATATAAATGGCACACTTGCTGGCACAGTAAATGCTTCACACAACAACATCATTCCAAAGGCCGTTGTTCCTAACTTATATTTTGTAACCCCAATCAATGATCGTTTTGCAATGGGTGCAGGAATGAACGTAAACTACGGTTTAAAATCTCGTTTTTCTCCTGATTACAGTGCTGGCGTTTATGGCGGTAACACTCGTTTAAGCGCAATTAACTTCAATTTAAGTGGTGCTTATAATTTAGGTTATGGCTTGAGCATTGGTGCAGGTTTAAATGCCATTTATTCAGATGCAGAAATCGTTCGTCATTTAGGCGTAGGTGGTAAATTATTAAATAGCCGTTTAGGCGCTGCAGCTGCAAACCCAAGAGTTCAAGCTGCATTAGCGGCAAACCCTGCGCTTGCTGCACAATTAAATAGTGCTGCAAAAACCTTAGCTCAAATGGATAATCATACCGAAGTTTCACGTTTAAGTGGTGATGAATGGAGTTTAGGTTGGAATGCAGGTATCGCTTACGATATTAACGAAAACAACCGCATTGGCGCAGCTTATCACTCTGCTGTAAATGTGAAATTTAAAGGTCAATATTCAAACAATTTCCCAACTGCATTTAATGCCTTATTACCACAACTTTCTGTATTAGGCATTCAAGCACCTGTTACTCAAGCAACCGGTGGCCAAGAAATCCCTGGTAATTTAACGCTTCACTTACCAGCTTATTGGGAAATTTCAACCTATCACAAAATGACTGATCGCTTAGCAATGCAGTTTAGTTATAAACGTACCGAATGGGAAAAATTCAAAAGTTTAGATGCTTACGGTAGCGCAGGTAACACATTATTTAGTAAAGCAGAAAACTATAATGATGCATCTCGTGTCGCATTAGGTGTGTCTTATGATGTAAATGAGGCATTAACGCTACGCGCAGGTATTGCTTATGATGAAACTGCAAGCATCACCTCGCCATCTATCTCAATTCCAGATACAGACAGAACTTGGTATAGCGTAGGGGCAACTTACCGCTTTACCCCGAATCTTTCTACCGATTTTGGTTTTGCTCACTTAAGAGGCTCACACAATACCTTTACTGAAGGTAGCGCAGTATTTAATGTGAAATCTCGTGCAAATCTTTATGGTTTAAACTTAAACTATAAATTCTAATCCATCCTATCAAAGGCGTGTTAATTTCTTACACGCCTTTTTTCATGGCACCAATTATGACAATTTATTATCAATATTATGCCTCTCCCGTTGGGCAGTTATTACTATTAGCAAAAGCAGAAGGCTTAATTGCGATTGAATTTGCAGAAGAACAAGCGACAACTGACATCAATACTTTTATGCCCGCCAGCCAAACAAGCGGTCAGATTTTAGAAATTTTTTGCAAAACCACCGAAATTTTAGACCGCTATTTTCAATGCGAAACCATTGACTTTAGCCAATTAGATTTCCTTGCTCCACAAGGCAGCCCTTTTCAACAAGCTGTTTGGCAAATTTTGCGCCAGATTCCATACGGCGCTACAACCAGCTATGGAGAAATTGCTAATCAACTAGGTAAGCCAAAAGCGATGCGTGCGGTAGGCGGAGCGGTTGGGCGTAATCCTATTTCGATTTTGATTCCTTGCCATCGCGTATTAGGCAAAAACCAAAGTCTGACGGGATTTGGTGGGGGGCTCCCAAGTAAGCGCTACTTGCTTGAGCTTGAAGGTATTTCATATCGCAATCAAGGCATAGAATACGTTAATCCCAAAACCAAAAAATGGAATCGTTAACTACTCAGCCCTGATAAAATTGAACATTCGTGGCTTTCATTACCACAACAGGTACTACTCCACCCTTTTAGCCGATCTAGCATTTGTTGCAGATCGGCAATTTTCTGTTCTAATTCAATGATATGTTGCTCTGTCAGCTGCTTAACTTCTCGGCTGGTACGTTTTGGATTATCGTTCAATGCTAATAATGCTTGAATCTGGGTCAGTGAAAAACCAACTTTTCTTGCATTATAAATAAAATTTAAACGCGCCAAATCATTTGAAGAATAGATGCGATAGCCTGCTTCAGAACGCTGTGTTTTTGGCAGCAAACCTGCTTTTTCATAATCGCGAATTTGCTTCGCAGATAAACCTGTTTGTTTGGCTATTTCACTAATGTTCATATTTCCCTCTTGACTTTAACCTAAGGTCAGGGTTTAGCATATCGGCAAATCATTTTTCTAGCAAACAAAATAAGGAGTTTTTATGACAATCACCTTAACATTATCCGGATTACATTGTGGCAACTGCGTCAAAAGTGTTGAAAAAGCTTTGCATGAAGTACCAGGCGTAGAAAAAGTTAGCGTCACACTCTCCCCACAACAAGCGATTGTTGAAGGCGAAGTAGAAGCGCAAACCTTAATTGATGCTATTGATGAGATTGGCTTTGAAGCAGCTATTGCATAAAGCTAAGAAAGGGGGAAACCCCTTTTATTTTTAGGAGAAAAAGAATGTCTGTTTCCGACAAATTAAATACGAATGAACAACAACTTTTAATTGATGGAATGCACTGCGCAGCTTGTGTTAAAAGAGTAGAAAAAGCCCTCAGCAAGGTTAATGGCGTCAATTTTGCTTCAGTCAATTTAGTCGATCAAATTGCGTTTGTACAAGGTGATGCCGAAGCTGAATCTTTAGTACAAGCGGTCGAAAAATTAGGTTTTCATGCAGAAATGCTTGAAAGTGAAGAAAGTCGCCGCGCCAAACAACAAGCCCAAACGGTGCGCACACTCTCACATAAAAAATGGCAATTTAGCTTAGCCCTTGGTGTTGGTGCAGGTTTAATGTTGTTAGGCTTTATCATTGGAATGCACCTTAATGAAGGTAATTATTTTGCTTGGTGGATAGCTGCTTTTATCAGCTTAGCCACGATGTATTTTGCTGGCCAAGATTTCTTTAAAGGCGCGTGGATGAGCCTAAAAAATGGCGCAGCGAATATGGATACCTTAGTCGCATTAAGTACTGGTGTGGCTTGGCTTTATTCGTTTAGCTTACTGCTTTTTCCACAACCTCATGCACCGCTCTATTTCGAAGCCAGTGTTATGATTCTTGGGTTTATTAGCCTAGGGAAATATTTAGAACTCAAAGCGAAACAACGCTCTTCGCTTGCCTTAGAAAAATTGCTTGATTTAGCCCCGAAACAAGCGGTCATTTTTGAAGAAAATATTGTAAAAACCATTCCCGCCAAAGGCATTAAACCTGAAATGCGAGTTCAAGCACTGACTGGCGATCGGATCGCAGTAGATGGCATCATTGAAAGTGGTTCAATTTGGGTGGATGAATCTATGTTGACCGGTGAAGCACTGCCAATTGAGAAAAAAGTTGGCGATGCAGTACATGCCGGCACGTTAATTGCGGACGGTGCAGCCATTTATATTGCCACTCAAGTAGGCTCAAAAACTGCGCTTGCTCGCGTCATTCATGCCGTTCGCCATGCACAAAGCAGTAAGCCACCTTTAGCAAAATTTGTTGATAAAATCGCAGCGGTTTTCGTGCCTGTCGTGGTGTCTATCGCGCTAATTGCCAGCCTAGTTTGGCTATCGCTTGGGAAAGATTTCGCATTTGCGCTTTCTATTTTCACTACGGTACTCATTATTGCTTGCCCTTGTGCATTAGGTTTAGCGATTCCACTTTCGACTATTGCCGGCGTTGCAAAAGTGGCAGAATTTGGCATATTGGTGCGCAATATTGAAGCACTACAAGCTGCAAGCGAAATTGATACTCTTGTATTTGATAAAACAGGGACATTAACCACGGGCGAAATGCAGGTGGTTAATGTTGAAACTTATCAAGGTTTTGCTAAAGAAAAATTATTGAACCTCGCTTATAGCCTTGAACAACAAGCCTCGCATCCAGTTGCTAAAGCGATTGTAAAATTCGCGCAACAATCCGATGCGCAGCTTGAAACAGTGGAAAATGTTGAAGTCACGAAAGGATTAGGCATTTCGGGGAATTATGAAGGGCAACGTATAAAAATAGGCAATGCCGCTTTCATTGGCATAGAAAGTGAAAATCATGCCAAACAAGATTTTGCCACCTTGGTTTATCTCTCATTAGATGATGTGTTGATTGGGCAATTCTCTCTTGCCGATCAACTTCGCCCAGAAGCTAAAGCAATTGTGCAACAATGCCAACAGGCAGGCTATCATTGCTTGATGTTAACGGGTGATCGTCAAACTAGTGCTGAATATTTTGCTGCACAATTAGGTTTAAATGGTGTAATTGCTGAAGTTTTACCGGATCAAAAAGCCGATAAAATTCGCCAACTACAAGCTCAAGGGCGTAAGGTGGCGATGATTGGCGATGGTATTAACGATGCCCCTGCATTAGCCCAAGCTCATGTTGGTATTGCGATGCATCAAGGCTCTGATATTGCAATGGAAACCGCAGATCTTTCACTTATGCAACCAGGGTTAACCCCTGTTGCTAAAGTCCTGCCTTTTTCTCAACGAGTGCTTACGAATATGAAGCAAAGCCTGCTTGGTGCTTTCATTTACAATATTATTGCGATTCCGATTGCTACTGGTGTGCTTTATCCATTTACAGGTTGGTTGCTAAATCCTATGATTGCAGCTATTGCGATGGCGATGTCATCGATTACTGTTGTACTCAATAGCCAACGTTTACTTAAAGATTAAGCACATATATAAAAAACGCCCAAAAGGGCGTTTTTTAACGTCGGTAGATATCTTCACCATCTCGGCGTGTTTTGAGTAAACGTAATATCCAAACATATTGTTTTGGATCTTTCTCTACAAAATACTCTACCACTTCATTCATCGCACGAGCTGATTGCTGTTCGGTGCCATCAAAATGAATAGGCGGCAGAATTTCCATCACATATTTGCCTTTTTCAGCATCATAAGTCGCAAACATAGGAATCACTTCTGCTTTTGCCACTTTTGCCATTTTATTTAACCCCGGCAAGGTAGCTTTTTCCGTTGCAAAGAAATCAGCATAGACACTCAATGCTTCACCAAAATCTTCATCAGGTAAGAAATAGCCCATGTTGCCTTGACGAACATCATTTAAAAAAGGCTTAATCCCATTTTGGCGCGTATGCATTTTACCGCCAAAGCGTTCGCGCGTAGCATTCCACAACCAATCGACTAATGCGTTACGATGAGGGTTATACATCGAAACCATCGGCATGCCATAGGTATGTAACACAATGCCTGATGCATCAATCGACCAAGTATGAGGCACTAATAAAATAATATTTTTACCTTCAGCCTTCGCTTGTGTTAAATGCTCTAAACCACTAAATTCACTGCGTCGTTGCAAGTGCTTGACTGAACGCAATGCAATTTCACCAATACCTAACATGGTTTGCGCAACTGTCACAAACATTGCTTCAATGGTTTCTTCTCTTTTTGCTTCACTCCAATTGGGAAAGCAGTAACGTAAATTGACCAATGCACGATGATACTGTTTTTTATTACGCTTTTTTAAATAGTGATAAACGCGTTTGCCTAACCAAGTGGCTAACTTGTCACGTACACGAAACGGAACATATGCAAACAGTACCAAGAACAGCACACCAAGCCAAACACCCCAATATTTGGGGAGCAAAAAGGACTTTAAAAATTGGTGTTCATACCCTTCTTGAGCAGTAATGCGTGACATAATTCTCTCTTCTATTGTAGGTTATTTTTTATCAATTAGGTTTTTAACTGCTAGCATAATACCTAAACCGATAAATGCACCAGGCGGTAAAATCGCTAAAAGCAAACCTGAATCTAGGTGTAGCACATCTAAACGCAACGATTTTGCCCAACTTCCTAATAACAAATCTAATCCATCAAATAAAGTGCCGTTGCCCAATAACTCACGAATCGCACCCAATAATACCAAGCTCATCGTTGAGCCTAAGCCCATGGTAAAACCATCAAAGGCAGCATGTGCCACACTGTTTTTCGAAGCGTAAGCTTCCGCTCGTCCAATCACGATACAGTTCGTTACAATCAGCGGAATAAAAATCCCTAGTGATTGATAAACTGGATAAGCAAAGGCGTTCATTAACAACTGTACCGCAGTTACCACTGTTGCAATGACCATCACATAAATTGGGATACGGATGTCATTTGGGATAATTTTACGGAATAATGAAATCGCCGTATTCGTGCAAATAAGCACAAACATCGTTGCTAAACCTAGCCCCAAAGCATTTGTTACACTATTAGAAACCGCCAACAATGGGCAAAGTCCTAATAATTGCACTAATGCACTATTATTTTTCCAAACACCATCCCAAAACAGTGTTGACCAAACAGAAGGGGCTTGAGGTGTCACTTCAATTTGTGTTACCGGAATTTGATTTTCTTTAGATACATCACTCATTATTGGCACGCCTCAAATTGCTCTAACATTGCAGGGTTTTGCGCTAACTGGGTGACAACCCATTTTGCTTCTTGGCGAATATTATTTACCACTGCACGTGGGGTAATGGTTGCACCAGTGAATTGGTCGAATTGCCCACCATCTTTTTTCACTGCCCATTGCGCTTCATTCTCAAGACTAAATTTCTTATTCGTAAAAGATAAAATCCACTTAGAAATCCGCGTTTCAATTTTATCTCCAAGCCCCGGTGTTTCAGCATGCTGCAAAACTCGCACACCTAATAAAGTACCATCCGGTTGAATCCCAGATAACAATACAATATTGCCTGAATAGCCATCTGGCGCCGTTGATTGAATCGCGTAAGCGGTCAGATTTTCTGCTTTTTTTGCAAAATAGATCTTATTCAAATATGGCGCATCTGGCAGATGTAACTGCTTGCACGTTGCTAATAAATCGTTATCAAAATAGCTCTGAGGTAGCACTTCTAAAAGTGATTCACGCTGTTGAGCTGCTGCAACACTCTCAATTCGACCTTTGGTTAGCAAATAAACAGCGGTAGAAATCGCCGTACAAACCAATGCAATCACGCCGAGGATAAACGCATATTTAACAGTAATTTTGGAAGCGCTCATTTTCTCATTCCATATAATCTAGGTTGGGTGTAATGGTCAATTAGCGGCACGCAAATATTTGCCAACAAGACAGAAAAAGCAACCGCATCCGGATAATTGCCATAATAGCGAATACAATAAACCAACAAGCCAATTAAGCCACCAAAAATGAGTTTTCCTTTTGGCGTAATGGAAGCCGTAACGGGATCTGTCGCAATAAAGAACGCCCCAAACATCATCGCTCCACTAAAGAGCTGCGCTATCACATTTAGATGCGAGCCATTACCAAATAAATCTGTCAGCCCACTACACAGCACAAATACCGCTAACATAGAAGCTGGAATTTGCCAGTGAATAATACGTTTATAGATTAAAAATAAACCGCCTAATAAAAAGGCTAAATTCAGCTGCCACCAACCTTGCGCCCAACCATTGAAGATACCATCAAAGAAAATTGGCGATTGCTGGATCTCGCTTAAACTTAATTTCGCTAAACTGGTTTTGGCACTATCTAAAGGCGTAGCTTGGGTAATCCCATCAACACTTTCGACTAATTGATGTAAACTCAATCCATCGCTACTCACGCCACGGAAGATTAAGTGTAAGGCATCATTAAAAGTAGGTGGCTCACTTAATAGCGAAATTGGCACCATCCAAGCAGTCATTTGAACAGGGAATGAAACTAATAGCAACGCATAAGCAACCATTGCTGGATTAAACAAGTTCTGCCCTAAACCACCGTAAATGTGTTTAGCCATCACAATCGCAACCAAAATCCCAATCACGACCACCCAATAAGGCGCATAGGGCGGAATTGACATTGCCAAAATTAGTGCGGTCAGTATTCCAGAAAGATCTGCTATGTAAAATGTCACTGGTTTATGGCGTAACTTAGCAATAACTAACTCTAATACAGCCGCTAAACTAAGCGCAATCGCTGCTTGTACCAATACACCGGTACCAAAAAAATAACATTGCACCGCCAATGCTGGCACCATAGCCACCATGACCCATAGCATAAACTTGACTGTTAAATTGCTCCCATGTGTATGTGGGGAGCTCCCCATTTTAAACATCTAATTTTTCTCTCTTACAAAATACTGGCCGTTAAAACGATATTGAATCCATTTGTTCGTTGGCGTACCTGAATTGGATGCATCCTTTTCAATTACAACAGGAAAACGCAACTTTTTACTCGTCTCATCATAAAAGAAATTCTCCTGTTGCTCCCTTACCGTAGAAGGATCATATACAAAGCTAATCTCATTGGTGAACTTAGACGTTTTGATTAACTTCGCAGGCTGCAAGCCTTGATCTAGAATCTGATAAAGTTCAGCGGTTAGCATATGATTGCGGCCATCGCCAATACTTCGCCCCATGACCCAATAATATGTTTGTTGATTCAGTGAGGTTTGGTGCACGCTTTCCACCCAATTAGAACTTTCTTGAAATTTTGTTTTCGTCTTACCTTTTAGCTGACGATATTGCCACATTGAACCAAAATCATGCATTGTGCCACCGGTTTGCCAATCCCAAGAAAAGATTCGCAACCGCTTATCTTCAGACATTTCTACTCGAATGCCCGCTTCTTGCACTTTAGAAAAATCACATTGCCAGCTCTCTGGTGCTTTTAAAAATTGCAAAGTTTCCGTAAAAAGTTTGGTTTCACGCTCAAGCACTTCATCATCAAAATGATCAAAATAAGAGCCAGCATTTTGCATTTTTTGATAATGAATCGTGAGTTTCTCATCTATTTGCGCACAGTTCTGCGCCCAAGTAGGCAAACTTAACACGGCAATCAATAAAAATAATGGCTTCATTTATGCCTCTCCATTCTCATTAAATTACTTCTCTGCTTTCTTTGCTTTCGCTCGAGCAATCGCTGCAGCCACGGCTGCTTTACGCGGATCTGTAGGTTCAGCAGATTTTGCAATCTCTTCCGATTTTTCGACCGCTTGTCCACCACCTGCTTGCGCTGCTTTTTTCGCTCGGGCACGGGCAAGTGCGGCTTCTACGGCTGCTTTACGTGGATCGCTAACTTCCACGGGTTTTGCAATTTCTTCCGATTTTTCAACGGCTTGTTCACCACCTGCTTGCGCTGCTTTTTTCGCTCTCGCACGGGCAAGTGCGGCTTCTACGGCTGCTTTGCGTGGATCGACGCTTTCGGCTGATTTTGCAATCTCTTCCGATTTTTCGACCGCTTGTTCACCATCTGCTTGCTCTGCCTTTTTCGCTCTTGCACGGGCAAGTGCGGCATCTACAGCTGCTTTGCGTGGATCAACGCTTTCGGCTGGTTTTGCCATCTCTTCCGATTTTTCAACCACTTGTTCACCGCCTGCTTGTGCGGCTTTTTTCGCTCGCGCACGGGCTAGTGCAGCTTCTACGGCTGCTTTACGTGGGTCGCTAGCTTCCGCTGGTTTTGCAATCTCTTCTGATTTTTCGACCGCTTGTTCACCGCCTGCTTGCGCTACTTTTTTCGCTCTCGCACGGGCAAGTGCGGCTTCTACAGCTGCTTTGCGTGGATCAGTAGATTCAGTCGGTTTTGCAATCTCTTCTGATTTTTCGACCGCTTGTTCGTCACCTGCTTGTGCGGCTTTTTTTGCACGGGCACGGGCAAGTGCGGCTTCAACGGCTGCTTTGCGTGGATCAACGCTTTCGGCTGGTTTTGCCATCTCTTCCGATTTTTCAACCACTTGTTCACCGCCTGCTTGTGCGGCTTTTTTCGCTCGCGCACGGGCTAGTGCGGCTTCAACTGCAGATTTACGCGCTTCTGGTTTAGCGGAAGATTCCTCTACGGTGGATGGTTTATTATCAACTGAAGCAGCTTGCTCAGCTTGTTTCGCGAGTCGTCTTGCTCGGCGTTGCGCCATCAATTCGCTATTATCTGGTTCACCATTTGCTTTTGCTTGTACTTCCGCAGCAGGTTCAGTTTTCTTCGCTTTAATGCGAGCAAGTGCGGCTGCAACAGGATCTTCCCCTGCAGCTTGAGCCACTTCTTCACGACGTTTTTCTGCAGCTTGGTTAATTCGTGCAGTACGGGCTTCTTTTTCTTTTTGTAATCGCGCTTCCCTTGCTTCAAAGCGAATTTTAGCCTCTTCAGCTTTACGTTCTTTCTCTTGAATTTCCGCAATTTTTGCTTTTTCTTGGCGGAAATATTGAATCAATGGAATATAACTTGGGCAGACATAAGCGCAAACGCCACATTCAATGCAAGCGCTTAAATGATATTCCTTAGATTTATCATGATCTTCTGCTCGTGCAAACCAATAAAGTTGCTGTGGCAATAAACCAACTGGACAAGCATCTGAACAGCTAGAACAACGAATACAGTTGCGCTCAGGCTCTGGTGGTGCATACTCAAAATGATCTGGCGCAATAATGCAGTTTGTTAGTTTCGTCACTGGTGACTGTAACGAATGCAGAATAAAGCCTGTCATTGGGCCGCCTAAGAACACAGGGAAACGACTATCTGCACGATAATCCACTTGTTCTAACAAATGCAAAATCGGGGTGCCTAATCGCGCCCAAACATTGCCTTTGTTGCGAATTTTATCGCCAGTAAGCGTGACTACCCGTTCGATCAGCGGTTCATCATCAATTACCGCACGTTTGACCGCAAATGCTGTACCAACATTGTGCATGACAATACCCATTTCAATCGTTCGCTGCCCTTGCGGAATTTCTAATCCAGTGAGCACTTGGACTAATTGATCAGAGGCGCCTGAGGGATATTTAGTCGGAATCACACGTAGGTGAATATCGTTAGCCCCTTTTAAACCTTTCTCAATCGCACGAATAGCATTAGGTTTATTATCTTCAATCGCAATGACTACTTCTTCAGGGCGTAAGACATAACGCAGAATACGAATTCCTTCCAGTAATTCATCGGTATAATCCTGCATTAAACGATCATCACAAGTAATATAAGGCTCACACTCAGCGCCATTGATAATTAAAGCTTTACAACGTTTATCAGCAAAACTGAGCTTAGCACCCGTTGGGAACACTGCGCCACCTAAACCTGCAACACCATGTTGATAAACTTTTTCAACAATTTGTTCTGGGCTAAGACTTAAGAAATCTTCGATAGGTTGACGATCAATCCACTCATCTCGTCCGTCCGTTTCAATAATTACAGTTATCTCTGGTAAGCCAGAAGGGTGCGAACTGGTATAAGGTTCGATGGCTAAAATCGTGCCGGACGTTGGCGCATGTACAGGCAACTGACGATAGTTATCACCTTTTGTTAATGGTTGCCCTTTAAAAACATAATCGCCGGTTTTCACGCATAAATCGCCCGCCCAACCAGAGTGTTGCACGACAGGTACATAGAAATATTTTGGTAAATGTAAGCGGCGAATCGGTTTTTGATTCGATTGTTTTTTATTTTCTAATGGATGAATACCGCCCGGATAAGTCCATAACTTATTTTGGCGCAGGCGTTCAACGACTAAATTTGGATTATTCATCTTTTACCTCGCCTACAACCAATTTTTTCTGTAATTCAGTCGTGTTGACCACCGGAATAATCAAATTTTTATCGAACTGCCAATTCCATGTTTGTGTAGTTAATTTAATTGGTCGCATTTCAATACAATTCGTTGGACAAGGCGCTACGCATAGCTCACACCCCGTACAGAGGTCTGCCACAATGGTGTGCATCATTTTATTTGTGCCTACAATGGCATCCACCGGGCAAGCTTGAATACATTTAGTGCAGCCAATGCACATTGCCTCATCAATGTAAGCCACTTTTACTTCTGGCACTGCCGCGCCGTCCATTTGAGGGACTTCCACCCCTAATAGATCTGCAATTTTAACAACTGTCGGTTGGCCACCAGGAATACATTTGGTGATGACATCTCCATTTGCAATCGCTTCAGCATAAGGTTTGCAGCCAGGATAACCACATTGTCCACATTGACTTTGTGGCAAGAGCGCATCAATTTGCTCAACAATCGGATCAGCTTCAACTTTTAACTTTACTGAAGAAAAGCCTAAAATCGCCCCGAAAACCAGTGCGATCAGCGCTATTGCCAGCAAAATATACATAATAATGGAAAGATCGAGCATTAGATTTTCACCAATCCAGTAAAGCCCATAAAGGCAAGTGACATTAAGCCTGCAGTAACTAAGGCAATGGAAGCTCCTTGAAAAGGTTTAGGTACATCTGCAGCAGCCAAACGCTCACGCAACGTTGCAAATAGTACGAGTACTAATGAAAAACCTAATGCTGCACCAAATCCATACAGTACCGATTCAATTAAATTATTGGCAAGATTCACGTTCAATAGCGCCACACCTAATACCGCACAGTTTGTGGTAATCAATGGCAAATAAATCCCTAATAAACGATATAGCGTTGGGCTGGTTTTATGCACGATCATTTCAGTTAATTGCACAATGACCGCAATCACCAAAATAAAGACTAGCGTACGCAAAAATTGCGCATCTAATGGGATTAACACAAAGGTTTCAACCAAGTACGCAGAAAGAGAAGCAACGGTTAAAACAAAAGTCGTCGCTAACCCCATTCCAATCGCAGTTTCAACTTTTTTGGAAACGCCCATAAACGGACAAAGCCCTAAAAACTTCACTAACACGAAGTTATTGATTAAGGCGGTGCTAATAATGAGTAGAAGATAATCGACCATAGAATTCACATCAACACAAGCTGGTTTATTTAGGTTAAATCCCTATCTTGGCTTGTAAAAAGAGTAAGAAAAATGGCGCCTATTATCGCTTTTTTTAGCCATCTGAACAACACCTAACCGACAGAAATCCGAAAACGACAATAAATTCAAACGGTTATTTCCTCTCTTCATTTTAGGCTGTTTTTTAACCAAAAATCTTTACAATTCCGTATCTACTTGATTTTAAAAATATAAAAAAATTGCAACCCTTAAGCCAAAAATTTATCGATTTTCTTTTTTTATCTCTTCGCCTAGAATCACTATATCTTGTATTTATGAATTAACAAAAACACAACATATTGTGTTTTATTATGAAACAGTTACGTTTTTATACTCAGCAAGTTGTATGGCAAGAAGTGCCAAATGAGACCTCACTCGCGTTTTTAATCAGCGGTTGCCCACTCGGTTGCAAAGGTTGTCATAGTGCAGAAAGTTGGAAGGTGGGAAGCGGTCAGATTTTGTCAGAAATTTACCTTGCCGAACAGCTCAAAAAATATTGCCATCTCATCAGTTGCGTACTGTTTATGGGCGGAGAATGGCATCTTGAGCAGTTACTTGCTCGATTAAAACAGGTGCGAGAAGCCGGCTTAAAAACTTGCCTTTATACCGGATTAGAAATGCATGAATTAGACCTGCGCATTATTTCTGAACTAACTTACCTTAAAACAGGACGTTGGATAGCTGAACTTGGGGGGCTTAACAGCCCAAACACCAATCAGCGCTTTATGGATTTGCGCACGCAAGAAAACCTTAATCATTTATTTATACGTGCTGATTAAATGTAGCAGCATTTTGCAAAGTTTACTAAAAAAACCACCGCTTAGCGGATTTATTATCAAATCAGGAGACATAATGATTAGACTTCATCCAGAGCAACTTAACCAAAAGCTCTCTTTTATTGATGAATACATTCAAGCGAAAAATGCAGCTGATGGCTCAAAGCTAGATGCGAATGCCAATGTTACGCAAAAAAATATTGCCACCATGGAGCAAGAGTTGATGAAAGATTTCTTTGTGCAAATCAACCGCGCCAAAGTCAGTGGCAAAATCCGTGAACTTTTCGGGCAAAATTTAGCTGACGAATACCTTCGCCAAATTGAAGCGCATGAGATTTATGTGCATGATGAAACCAGTCTTAAACCTTATTGCGTTTCGGTAACGATGTACCCGTTCTTACGCGAAGGATTAAGCAAACTTGGGGGCGAATCACAAGCACCAAAACATTTAGCTTCGTTTTGCGGATCTTTCATTAACTTTGTGTTTGCCGTTAGCTCACAATTTGCGGGCGCTGTTGCAACGGTTGAATTTCTTACCTATTTTGACTATTTCGCCCGCAAAGATTTTGGCGAAAATTATTTAGAAACACATCGCAAAGAGATAGAAAACCACCTGCAACAAGTGGTTTACAGCATTAACCAACCTGCTGCTGCACGTGGCTATCAAAGCGTTTTCTGGAACATTTCTATCTACGATCAATACTACTTTGATGCCATGTTCGGCAATTTTGTTTTCCCTGACTTTGAACGCCCTAACTGGGAAAGTACGGCTAAACTACAACGCTTTTTCATGCGTTGGTTTAATCAAGAACGCACCAAAGCGATTCTCACTTTCCCTGTAGTAACAGCCGCCATGCTCACCGAGCAAGGCAAATGCAAAGATAGCGCCTTTGCAGATGAAGTCGCACAAGAACTTGCTGAAGGTAATGCATTCTTTATTTACCAATCAGATAATCCGGATTCATTAGCTTCTTGCTGTCGCCTACGCAATGAAATTGCTGATCACACCTTCTCTTATTCATTAGGCGCAGGCGGTGTGGCAACTGGTTCAATCAATGTCATTACCATCAACATGAACCGTTTAGTGCAAGATGGGCGAGATTTAGCCACAGAAGTGAGCAAAATTCATCAATATCAATATGCTTATCGTAAATTGATGGAAGAATATCTCGCGGCTGGCATGCTACCGGTCTATGATGCAGGTTTCATTTCGCTAGATAAACAATTCTTAACCATCGGCATTAACGGCATGGTAGAAGCTGCTGAATCGCAAGGTCTTACTGTCGGTTATAACCCAGAATATATGGCCTTTGTTCAAGAACGTTTGAAAATTATTTTCCAAGCAAACCAAGCCGCGTCTAAAAAATATGGCGTGAAATTCAATACTGAGTTTGTGCCCGCAGAAAACTTAGGCGTAAAAAATGCAAAATGGGATAAAGCGGATGGCTATTTTGTGCCAAGAGAATGCTATAACTCTTACTTCTATGTCGTAGAAGATGAAGAAATTAACGCACTCGATAAATTCCTACTGCATGGAAAAGAACTGATTGAGTGGCTTGATGGCGGCTCGGCTTTACACTTGAATTTAGACGAAGCATTACCACAGTCGGGCTACCGTTCATTATTAGATATTGCCGCTAAAACTGGCTGTAACTACTTCTGCATAAATGTCAAAATTACTATTTGTAATGAATGCCAACACATTGATAAACGCACCCGCCATCAATGTGCAAAATGTGGCTCAAGCAATATTGATTACGGCACACGCGTCATTGGCTATCTAAAACGTGTTTCTGCTTTCAGTAGCGCGCGCCAAAAAGAACATGGCTTGCGTTTCTACCACAGAAAAGCAGCATAAAAACGCTTGAAATCTGAATAAACAAGCGGTCTTTTTTGCAAAGTTTGTTGCAAAAAAGACCGCTTGTCGTATATTGGGCAAACTCACTTCATCTTTAAAAGGAAATTTTATGAACGCGCAACAACTCGCTCAATATATCGATCACACTGCATTAAGTGCCGAAAAAACCGAAGCCGATATTTTGGCTTTATGCGAAGAAGCTCGCCAGCATCATTTCTATTCTGTTTGCATTAACCCTTGCCATATTCCATTGGCTAAACAAGCCTTAGCAGATTCTTTCGTTAAAATTTGTACTGTAGTTGGATTTCCTTTGGGAGCAAATGCGACCGTAGTAAAAGCCTTTGAAACAGCGCAAGCGATTGAAGCTGGCGCAGAAGAAATTGATATGGTGATCAATATTGGTTGGGTGAAATCACAACAATGGGAAAAAGTGCAAGAAGATATTCAAGCCGTGTTTGATATTTGCCAAGCAGTTCCCCTGAAAGTCATTTTAGAAACTTGCCTACTTTCTGAAGCAGAAATTGTTAAACTTTGCGAAATCTGTAAAGCGATTGGCGTTGCCTTTGTAAAAACCTCAACCGGCTTTAATAAAGCAGGGGCAACGGTTGAACATGTTGCCTTAATGAAACGAACCGTTGGCGAAATGGGCGTAAAAGCCTCTGGCGGTATTCGAGATACACAAACTGCACTGAATATGATTGAAGCAGGCGCAAGCCGCATCGGTGCTAGTGCAGGTATTGCTATTCTTGAAGGCCTAACTGCAGCGAAATAAAACTTTCATCAACAAAGAAAAAACGCCTGCATTTTTGATCTGCACCCCAAAATTTAACCAAAAAACAAAATAGAGCTTTTTAGTAGGACATCTCAACAATTAGTAGATATAATGCGAACTATTCGCAATTGTTAGTGTGATAATTTTATTTGACTAAATATTAAGGACACCTCTATGCAAACTAAACCAACCAAACTTGCTTCTCTTGTTGCACTTTGCTGTGCTTATCCTGCTTTTGCTCAAGAACAAGCCTCCGAAAAATCGGTGAAATTAGATGAAGTTGTCGTTTCTACGATTGCAACCAGTGATGCATTAGTGAACACGCAAGTTGATCGCCAAGCGATTTTCCTTAAACAAGCCAAAGATGTGAAAGCCTTATTTGAGGGCAAATTGGACGTTAACGTCAGCCAACTTAACGGCTCACGTTCAGGCGGTGAAGGCGTGAATATTCGTGGTTTACAAGCCAACCGCGTAACCACCACCGTTGATGGCATTCCGCTGCCAGAAGCTCAAGAAGCGAAACATTTTATCTCTTACGGTTCAGAATTTGGTCGCACCGATTACGTGGAAACATCGGGCTTACGCAGTGCTGATGTGCAATATGCAGGTTCGCCAAATAGCCTATCGGGTAGCGTGAATTTTGCCACCCTTGAACCTTCTGATCTTCACAAAGGTAACGCCGCGGGCGGCTTTTTTGGCACAGGTTACAACAGCGTTGATAACTCCATCTACGGCACATTAGGCGGTGCGGTGAAAACAGGAGCTTATCAAGGTATGGTGATGACCACCATTCGAGACGGTGCTCAAACTGAAAATAAAGGCTCTAACGCAGGCACGGGGGTTACTCGCACCGAGCCAAACCCAGCCGATACGCAACAAAACTATGTGTTAACCAAACATTACTACCAGCTTAACGATCAAAATCGCATCGGCTTTGTGTATGAACACCAACGCAAAAAAACGCATACCGATTTATTAAGTCTCACCGACACCAACATTGATAGCGGCACTGGAGTGCAATCTAAAGGCTATGCAATTGACCGCGTAAAACGTGATCGTTTCTCGATTAGCCACGATTACAACAGCGATCAAGGTTTCGTGCAAAATGCGAAAACGCAAATTTACTACCAAGATGCGAAATCTGAAAACTATCGCTACCGTTTAGGCTCACGCAATTATCGCCAAGAAGATACGCTTTTCCGTGACGAAACTTACGGCATCAACACCAATTTGATGAGCTATATTGATGGTGAAATTCCACACATCTTGCGTTATGGCTTCACTTACGCACACACAAAATCTAGCAACCACTTGCATTATGAACGCCCAGCTTATGCGAATATGCCATATTCAATGCTTGGTAGTGCGTATTTTAACGGCAATCCAAGTGCAGGTATTAAGCAAGATAAAGTAACAGGTTACTTCGAAGATGAGATCGCCTTTGGCAAATTGGTGGTAACGCCTCAAGTGGGCTTTGCATATTACCGCGTAAAACCGACCGCTTACCAAAGCAATATGACAGAAGCTCTGCAACCAAAAAAACAATCTGATACGGAATTTGCTCCTAAATTAAGCATTGAATACCGCCAATCTGATGAGTTTATTCCATATGCACAATATTCTCGTGGAGTGAGAACACCATCTGCTCAACAATTAACCTCTTATTTCTTAGAGAGCGTTTCATTTAGAACCCCAGCGGGTGTGCAAAGTGCAACCGTTGCGGTGGTGGGTAATCCAAACCTAAAAGCAGAAACGGCAGACAACTTCGAGCTTGGTTTTAAAGGGAAATCGGATCGCTTGGAATATCTTGTAACAGGTTATTACAACCGTTACCACAACTTCATTGATTGGGTGTCAAAACCAACCAATGGCTACACCAGCTTTATTCAATACGACAACTTAGATAAAGCTAAAGTGTATGGCGTAACGGCTGATGCAAAATGGAAATTCTATGACGATTTCTACACCCTTGCAGGCTTCTCATACTCTCGCGGTAAAGCGGAAAATAACGGCCTGAAAACCCCAATTAACAGCATTCAGCCAATGAAAACCAAACTTGGTTTTGGTTATGAAGGTGAACAATTTGGGGCTCACATTCAATGGACATATAACCGTGGTAAATCAGATAAAGATATCGAACAATCTTCATCTTACCTTTACAACCCAACAGGTGGCTACTCACTCTTTGATTTAGGGGCGTATTGGAAACCAACGGCGAACCTCACATTAACGGCAAATGTGAATAACTTGTTTGATAAAAAATATTGGAACTGGAACGATATTTCTTATCTTGCCTTGTTAAGTAAAGCGACCCAAGACCAAGGTCGCCCAGCGGCAAGTATTCCAATGGCGATCACCTCACAAAATGCGGATCGCTATAGTGCACCAGGTCGCAACTTTAACGTTGGCTTACGTTATGAGTTCTAATTAAACTAAACCCCACAGGTTCTTGATCTGCACCACAAAAGTTAGACTAAACTTCTAACTGATTAAGGTGCAGATTTTTTATGACTAAAGACAATCAACGTTAGTGCAAGAAATGCTGTTACAAGCGGTTAAAAAATTGCCGAGAAATCGTTTACTAACATTGATGAACTTGAAAAGGTTATCAATGATTATGTGCGGTACTATAATGAAGAACGAATCCAATTAAAATTAAAAGGACTGAGTCCGATACAATATCGAAAACAGTCCTTTAAATAACAGTCTAACTTTTTGGGGTCAGATCATTGCTTTGCAGGCGTTTTCTTTATCCCTCTAAATACGAGCTTGCATGCCACCAAATGCTTCAATCAATTTTTCACTAAATTGCTGTAGCTCTGCTGTCATTAACAAGAAATCCGCATCAAAGCGCTGAGCGACATCTTCTTTTAAGATATCATCATTTTTCTCGCGCACCACATCGGCAAATTTCAAGCGGGAAAGCGTAGCATCTTCATTTAAGATACAAGAAAAATGATTTTCCCACTCAATCGCTAATTTTGTCACAAATTTGCCCGCTTGTAAGTGTTGGCTAATCTCTTCTGCGCTTAAATCTTGGCGTTTACAACGAATAATGCTGTCGGTGTCAAAGGCTTTGAGTTCTGCCTCTTCTAATAAAGTTAACCAATTTGGCGCATCATCTTGAGCAATCCAGCGGGTCATCACTTCGATTGGTGGAACCGTAAATGAAATTGGCACCACCGGTAATGAGCCTAGCGTTTTACGCAATAACGCTAACGCATCTTCCGCTCGCTTACTTGAGGCAGCATCGACATAAACTAATTGGGTATCTAAATCAATCCAAATCGCCGTAAATTGATGTTTACTAAAAGCACGTGGCAATAACACCGAAACAACCTGATCTTTCACCGCTTGTTTTTCGGTTTTCTTCAACATACGTGCTTCTTTGGTTTCTAACTCTTGAATGCGTAATTCGACCTCTTTTTTCACCACATTCGCAGGAAGTAACTTTTCTTCTTTATGTGCAACCAATAAAAATTGGTTACCTTGCGCAAAATGCAATAACGGTGCACCACTTAACGGTTCGCTCCAACCGAATTGACTCATATCGTGCTGCGAGCATGGATGAAATCGGCAGGCTTGCAACTGTGCTTCTAAACTTTCACTTTCTAAAGTTAATTCGCTGGTGAGGCGATAAATCATGACATTTTTAAACCACATAGCTCTTTCTCGGTTTGATTAAAATGGAGAAATTCTAGCAGATTTTGCCCCTTCGCCCTAACGCAAATACAAGAGAAAACACAAGCGGTCAGAATTTGCCGATTTTTTGCAAAACGGAATCTATAACAAGCATTCGCATTTATTGTACAATAGTGCCAATTTGGCTTTCTGATTGGAGACTTTATGACCTCAACGCCTAAACTTGCCTTTATTGGCACCGGCAATATGGCTTTTGCCATTATTCAAGGCTTGCTTAATAGCGGCTATCCTGCTCATCAGATTTTAGCGTGTAATAAAAGTAACCTAGAACGCCGAGCCTCACTTCAGGCATTAGGTGTCCTACTCCCGAAAAGCAATCAAGAAGCGGTTGAAGCCGCTGATGTGGTGATTCTTGCGGTAAAACCGCAAGTGATGGCAGAAGTGTGTAGCGAATTTGATGCTGTTGATTTTAGCACCAAAACGGTAATTTCTGTTGCAGCAGGGATTTCAACTGCGCGACTCCAAGCGCTTCTTCCAAGTGCTCAAACGATTATCCGCACTATGCCAAATACACCTGCCTTAATTGGTGAAGGACTAACGGGGCTATTTGCAAAAGCTGGCACAAATCCGACCGCTTGCCAGCTGGCTGAACAGTTGATGTCTGCTGTTGGGCGCTGTTATTGGGTAAAAGAAGAAGCACAAATTAACCAAATTATTGCGATTACGGGTTCTAGTCCAGCTTATTTCTTCCGTTTTATGGAAGCCATGCAACAAAGCGCAGAAGAAATGGGGTTTAGCTCGGAAGATGCCCGTCTATTAGTCCAACAAGCTGCACTTGGGGCAGCTAAATTAGTGGTTACTAATCCTCAAACGTCACTTTCTACCTTAAGAGAAAATGTCACTTCTAAAGGCGGCACCACCGCACAAGCGTTAGCCGTTTTTGAACAAGCTCATTTGGCTGACACGGTCAAACAGGCAATGCAAGCCGCCATTTTACGGGCTGAAGAAATGGAAAAATTATTATGATAAAACCGACAGCTTTTCAATGGTCTGCTGCAAACTTCTTTGGTTACTACTGTGCTTACGGCGTAGTTCTGCCCTTTTTGCCTGTATGGTTAAAATCTGTCGGTTACAATACTGAAATTATCGGCTTATTGCTCTCTTTAGGTTATCTATTTCGTTTTAGTGGCGGATTATTTTTCTCTAGCCGAATCAAACAACTTAACCAACTGATTCCGATGAGCCGAAAACTCGCTTGGGGAAGTTTATTCGCGGTCGTGCTGATGGGATTCGCTGCGGATAGCTTCTGGCTGTTATTCCCTGCATTTGGCTTGTTTCATCTGTTAAATGGTGCAGGAATCCCGATGAGTGATACGATTGCCTCAAGCTGGCAACAGCAACAAGGAATGGACTACGCCAAAGCACGGTTATGCGGTTCGCTCGCATTCGTGGTGGGAGCCTTACTTACCGGTTATATTGTGGGATTTTCAGGTGAATCTGTTATTTTAATGATATTAAGTGCCACCTTATTAGCCTTTTGTATGGTACAAATGCTCTCGCCGCGAGTAGGATTTGAAGAGGTAACGCAAAAGCAAGCTGCATCAACGAGCTACTGGGCTGTATTCAAACAACCCACCACCGCAAAAATGCTGATTATTACATCACTCGTGCAAGCCAGCCATGCTGCTTATTACGCTTATGGTTCAATTTATTGGCAATCTATCGGTATTTCTACACAAATTACCAGCTGGTTATGGGGCATTGCGGTCATTGCAGAAATGGGATTATTTTTTATTGCTAAACGCATATTTGGCACACAACCACTTGCACGATTGATGCTATTAAGCGCAATTGGCACCATTATTCGTTGGATCATTATTGCTAATAGCGAAAGCCTTCCGCTCATTGTGTTTTCTCAATTATTGCATGCTTGTAGTTATGCCTTGAACCATTATGCAATTATTCGCTATATTTCGACACAACCGAGTGATCATATACCGAAGCTACAAGGTCTCTATTTTGGTTTAGCTAGCTGTGCTGTCATGGCACTCTTCACGTTGTTAGCGGGATTTGTCTATAATGACTCCCCAACAAATAGTTTCTATTTAATGGCAATTTTAGTTGTGCCATCATTTTTTCTTTTACCGAAAAAACGCGCTGCGTAAAAACGGTTATATTTAAGGACTCACTGTGTTAAAAATGTTTAAAACGCTCTATCAAATTTTTCGAATGATTCGAGAATTTGTGCTCAGTCTGTTTTTTGTAGTCTTTGTGATGATTTGCTTTGTATTTACTTCACTTTTTACAAGCAGTAATCACACACCACCGATTAAATCTGGCTTTCTTACCTTACGCTTAAACGGCTATTTAGCAGATAATCCGGAAGAATATGGTGACCTCTATCGTTTGCTTAATTCAGAATTGAATCATCAACAAGAGCCACAAAAATACTCTACTTTTGATATCGCTTTAGCCATCGAACAAGCAGCAAATGATTCACGCATTGAAGGGATTGTTTTAGATTTAGGCAAGCTACAAGATGCGGATTACCCTGCACTGACCTATTTAGGCAATAAGCTTAAAAATTTCCGCAAAGAGAATAAGCCAATTGTGGCGGTTGGCGTACTTTATTCCCAAGCGCAATATTACTTAGCCTCTTTTGCCGATAAAATCTATCTCAACCAAGCGGGTGCAGTGGATATTCATGGTTTGAGTTATACCCCACTCTACTTCAAATCCCTATTTGATAAGATTGAGGCTAAACCTGAAATTTTCCGCGTGGGGACTTACAAATCAGCTGTCGAGCCGTTAATTCGCGATAATATGTCGCCAGAAGCGAAAGGAAATGCATCACTTTGGTTAAGTGCTATGTGGTCACAAGTGAGTGAAACCATTAGTGAAAACCGCAAAATTGCTAAAGAAGCTGTGTTACCTGAACTGCCAATTTTGCTAAAACGCTATCAAGAAGTTTCTGGCAATGATGCGCAATATGCCCTAAAACAAGGCTTAGTTAATCAGCTCTTTAGTGGTGAAGAAGCGTTAAAACGCCAGCTTCGTGATGATTTTAAGCTACCAGAGAAACATGAACCTAACTTCATCGAACTGGAAGATTACTTAACTGAAATCCCTGATCGATTTGAAGAAACCCATGAAAACAAAATTGCCGTTGTTACCGTAGAAGGTGAAATTACGATGGGGGAAAGCACAGAAGATACTGCTGGCAGCGAAACCATTGTAAAAACACTCCAACGTGTGAAAGAAGACAAAGATGCTAAAGGGTTAATTCTACGCATTAACAGCCCAGGTGGCAGCGCAGTTGCTTCTGAGCTGATTCGTCAAGCGGTCAATGAAGTACAAGCAAGCGGTAAACCTGTTGTGGCATCAATGGGGGGCATGGCAGCCTCTGGGGGTTATTGGATTGCAGCAACCTCAGACAAAATCGTCGCCGATGCTAACACCCTTACTGGTTCAATTGGTATTTTCGGCGTCATGTTTAACTTTGAACAAACGGCTAAAAATTTAGGGATTCGCGAAGATGGCATTGCTACATCAAAACTGGCAAACATCAGTGGCTTAAAACCGCTCAGTGAAGAACAACGCCGTCTCATTCAACTGAACATCGAAAATGGCTATCAACAATTCCTAAGATTAGTCAGCCAAGGGCGTGGAATGACAGAAGAAGACGTGGATTACATTGCTCAAGGTCAAGTGTGGATTGGCAAAGATGCTTATCAATCAGGATTGGTTGATGAATTGGGTGATTTTGATTTCGCAGTAAATCTGTTACATCAGATGATTATTAGTCAAAATGAGGAAAATGCACCCAAGAAAGTACAGTGGTTTACCGCTGAAGATAACTCATTTTTCGGCGAACTTTCACGCAACATGAAGCAAAATGCGCAATATCAGTTAGCTAGCTTATTCGACTTGCCTGTTGCTAAACAAGCTAAACAAGCAACGGATGTCATGAAAAAATTTAATGACCCCAAAAACAGCTATCTATACTGTCTAGCTTGTGCCAAAGTGCGATAATTTTGCAAATTTCAAAAGAAATTTAACCGCTTGTAACGCAACCTAAGCGGTTTGAAATATCTAAACAAAGGGCGCACCCAACAAGTACGCCCTTCTTATTATGGTTTTAGGTGTGTTTTATGGGACTTTCAATCCCAATTTATTATCCTTGATAAGCAGTTAAATCAATCACTTCATCAGCAAAATGCATCAATTCTTGTTGATGAGTAATGAAAATAACCGAAGCAGTTGGCAGTTGCTGCTTAATTAAATTAAACATGGATTGTGCGGCAACGCCATCTAAACTGCTGGTTGCTTCATCTAAATAAATGACTTCTGGCTTATTCAGCAGCACGCGTGCAAAAGCAATACGTTGTTGTTCACCACCAGAGAAAATATGTTGCCAGCTATGTTGTTCATTTAAGCGCTCTTGCCATTGCTCTAACCCAACCGCCCGCAAGGCATAATTCATTTCTGCATGGCCATAACAACTTTCATTAGGATAACTCAACACTTCCGCCAATGTTCCTTCATTCAAATAGCTGCGCTGTGGCACCAATAAGCTGGAACGATTTGGCGTTTTAAATTGTCCGTCATAGTGCTGCCAAATACCACTTAATACACGTAACAGGGTCGATTTACCTAAACCACTTTTCCCTTTAAGACAAATCCATTTTTGTCCATCTACCGCTAAAGAAAGATTACTCAATAGACGTTGATTTTCAGGCGTGTAAATCGCGAGATTTTCTATCTCTAACAATTTATCCGTTGGCACTGTTTCGGCAGCAATTAGTTGATCAAGTGCATCCATTTCTTGTTTAAGTTGGCTTAAACGCTTAATCGCTGAAGACCATTTCGGCAAACTGGAATACGCAAATACTAACCAGCTAAATCCGTCAAAGACCACAGAAAATGCTGTGCGAATTTGCATAATGCCACCAAAAGTAATCACTTTGGCTGCCAGTAACGGCATAGAAAATAGCACCGGCATCAATAACGCAAAACGTTCATAACCTACGGTAAAAAAGCTCAAATGCTTTTCTTTATCCATCAATAAACGCCAGTTGCGGACAATCTCTTTAAAGCTATCTGCAAGACGAACTTTTTCAGCTTGTTCCCCTTTATAAAGCGCAATTTGTTCTGCATTATCTTGCTTGCGTATTAAACTCGTACGGAAGTTTGCTTCAAAGACTTGTTGTTGGTAGTTAAGCGTATGTAATTTTCGCCCAATCAAATGGGTAATAATCGTACCTAATCCAGCATAAATTGCCGCCACCCAAACTAAATAACCATCCACGACAAAAGTATGCCCGAAAAGATTGATTTCTGGTGAACTTGCTAGTCTCCAAAGTACCATAAAAAATGCCCAAAGCTGGATAATGTTAAAAATCAGCGAAAGGGTAAGCTCAATGGTGTATTCAATGAAAATGCTAATATCTTCAGCAATACGCTGATCGGGGTTTTCCATCTTTTTTTGGTAAGCAAGACGGTAATAAATTTGCTTAGAAAGCCATTTATTCAAAAAGTGGTGGGTCATAAATTCCCGCCAACGAATAATCAGTAATTTACGCAACCAAACCCGATAAACATTGATAACAATGAAAATGGAAATATAAAGGAAATAATCCCCTAACAAGCTATAGGATTTCTCAATTTCTAGATTAGAAAGTGAATCATAAAAGCCTTTTGACCAATCCGCGATAAGTACATTTAAGTAAGTTATAGTTGAGCCAATACCGATGACTACCAGCGCAATTAGCCAAGCTAACCAATGTTTTTTATTTCCCCAATATGGGCGACAAAGTTGATAAAAATTTTTAAAAAAGTCTCTCATAAATTATGCTTTAGAAAAGATGGGCGAAGTTTTACTTCGCCCATGAAAGGTTAATTAGATTTTTTCGGTGTAGTAATAAAGATTTTCTCATTTTCACTAGAAAAAATTTGGCTTGCCATCGCTTGCATGTTTTCTCGTGTAATATGATCGGCAAGCTGCTTCATTTCACTTAAATACGCTGGTGTACTCAGCTGATTTTCACTTAAGATTAAGCGTGAAAGCCAAGTTTCTGGCGCATTGAGACGCTCTTTCTCCGCCTTAATAAACGCGGCTTTTGCCTGTTGCACATCTTCTTCTGTAATTTGATTTGGTAACTCATCAAATACCGTTTTTGCTCGCGCAATCAGTTTTTCTGTCATCTCAGGATTTGCGGTAAATGCCAACTCGCTCTCAATACGATCCGTTTGTGGATTCAACGTACTTTCAAAACGCAAACTATATACGCTTAATTGCTCCTCTTTTAATGCCGTTTTTAGTTTCTCGGTTGCAATATTACGCAACAATGAAACCAGTACTGCATCTTTAGCTTGCCATTGATGTGAGGTAAAACTCCAAATACGAATATCATCTTTTGATGCACCGTTGATAGTTAATACCGTTTTAGCGTTCCCTTCTGTTGGTAAACCTTGCGTTGAATTTAACCGCTTGCTTCTTGGGAAATCCGCAAGATATTGGGTGACCAATGCTTTAACTTGTGCTTCCTCCATATTATTCATCAAGTAATATGTTGTTCGGGCACGCATCATTTTCGTCCACTGCTCATCCAATGCCGTTGCAGTCAGCTGTTCAAGCTCTGCTTTCGTTGGCAAGCTATCATCAGTACTACCCGAACCGTAACGTAGCTCAATTAACGATTTTACTTGAGCTGCTTCATCAGCCTTTTCTTCGCGTATTTTGAGCGTCGATAAAATACCTTTTTTGCCTTCATCTAACCCTTCTTTTACCTTAGTCTCTAAGGTGTAAGCATAAAATAGGCGCAATAAATTCGCTAACTCACTATTTTCAACATTCCCGCTTAAAAGTAATTTATTCGCATCTTGCTTAATCGAAAAATTCACTTTATGTTCACTTTTCCATTGGTCAAGCTGTTCAGTCTCCCAATCAAGCGGTGCATTTTTCTCAACTAATTGCGAAGCTAACTGACTTTGCCACGGATTAAGTCCTTCAGCCTTAAAGCCTGCCGAACTTTCTGCAGCAAAAAAGGTGGTCTCTTTAGCCAAAGGACTTTTTAACCAAACAACTTTATCACCATTAGAAAGTCGCCAATGCTTCACTTGCTCTGCATCAAAAGCTTGCTCCTCAGTAATGCTTCCCTTACCTTCAACATTTTCTAACGACATTGGCAAAATGTCTTTTGCAGGTTGAGGAGCTGCAATTTCGCGAGTTTGACCATCAGCAATAGCTTGATTGATTTCCGCTTCAGTCAGTGTCAATTTTGTTTCAAGTGGCGGCTGGTAATTGACCAAACGGTCGGTTGCACTTAACCAAGATTGAATACGGGCATTGACGGCTTCTGGCGTAATTTTTGGCAATAATGCTTTCATACGCGTTGCCAATTCTGGCTGCGTTAAAAACGGTTTATCTTTTAAAACCGTTTCATCCATCGCTTTTACCCATTTCGCAAAATCGCGATCGCCGGTATGTTTTTTGGCGTGTTCAATTTGTGATAACAATGTTTTTTTGTATCGCTCTAACTCTTCTGCCGTAATTGGATATTGCTTAATACGTGCAATCTCCTCACTAATTTGCGATAGACCTTTCAAATGCGCGGTTGGATCTACGTTTGCAAAAATACCTAACGCTGCCGTTTGTTGCCCAATGTCAGATTTACGCACGACTAACGTTGATACCCCTTTGGGTAGCTGGCTAGATTGATTGCGTAAACGCTGTGTTAGTGCGGTAAGCGCAAAGCGATCGAGTAAACGCTCATAACGCCCTTCTTCAGTTTGTGCGTGGCTTTTGCTTTCATCAAAACGGAATATATAGGCAATTTGACTCACACCACTACGAGGATCTTGTAATTTAGTAATCAATAAACGTTCAGATAAGCGTGGTTCTAAATAATCTCTTACGGGTAATGTTTTAGTCGGCTGTGCACCAAAATAGCGCTGAATGTCTGCTTTTGCTTTTTCTGGCTCAACATCCCCTACTACCAATAAACGCATATTATTTGGCGCATACCAGCTTTGATAAAATTGTTGTAATTGTGTGGCTGGCATGGTGTTAATACTATTTTCTGTACCCATCACACTATTACGGGCATAACGTGAATCAGCACGAACCGCTGCTGTACGTTGCTCATTCATCGTTGTCCCAACGCCTAAACTCTTGCGCCACTCTTCTAACATAATTTTACGTTCGCTATCGAGATCTTCTTGAGTTAAGTTAGCATGAAAAACCATTTGCGAAAGTGCATCAAAACTTTGCTCCAATCCCGCAGTCATTGGCGGCGTAAGCATATATGTTGTGCTATCTGTTGTCGTTAATGCACGGTAATTTTTGTCTTTGACCCATTTCTGCTCATGTAAATAAGGCATTAAACCATTTGGGTGTGCTTTGGTGCCACGAAAAACCAAATGTTCGATCATATGAGCAACGCCAGCTTGATCATCTTGTTCATCCACACTTCCTGCATTCACGCGTAAACGAATTTCAATATGCCCTTTTTCATCATGCAACGGCAAAATAGTGTACTGCAAGCCGTTTTCAAGTGTTCCTTGAATTGGCGCTGATTTTTCTGCCCAAACTTGAGTAGAAGCGGCTAATAATAGCAATGCCGTTAATTTTATTCGCATTTTTCTATCCTTTTTAAAATAAAATCCCTCGCATAAACGAGCGGAAATCTGGTTTCAAGCGGTCGAATTTTAACAAATTTTTACAAAATTATGTAGCTATTGGAAATAGCTGGAAGCACATAACACTGATAAAAAGTTAGCTATCAAGCTATTACTGATTGCCATAAAAAAAGCAACAACCGACTGGCTGTTGCTTTGTTCTTTGCAAAAGATTTTGGAAATTTAACCGCTTGTTAGAAAGTGTAATTCATACTTAAGCGGAAATCGCGTCCTGCTCCCGCTAAGCTATTGCCACCTGCGCGTTGGCTATGGCTCTTATAGTTTTTGTTAAAGGCATTATTAACTGCAAAGTTAAGCGTTAAATTTTGATTTGCATCCCAACTTGCGAAGAAGTCATTCACGCCATAACCTGCTTGTTTAATTGCTGCATTATTGCTGCTAGAACCACGGCTTGGAGTACCATTTTCACCTTCAACAAAGCGACCTTTCCAGCCAATTTCTAAGCTTGGATTTTCAAAGCGATAAGAGATTTCGCTTGTCCATGTACGGCCGGTTGCTACTGCAAATACGGCATTATCTAAGCTAGCATTATTGAATGTAAAGGTTTCTGGTTTGCTTTCTGCAACGCCTAAACGGAATTTAAAACCACCTTGCTTATAAGCTGCCCCTAACTCATAACCTTTATTACGTAATAATGCGGCATTGATAATCGTATTATCTTTAATAGCATGAGCATCTTTTACTTTTTGCCAGAAATAACTACCGTTTAAAGAAATATTGTCATTCACGTCGTAGTTAAAACCAATCTCGGTATTACGCGCTTTTTCTGCACGTAAATGGTCGGCAACATCACGCTTGGTGTTTCCAGATAACATTGCTTCAAATAAACGAGGGCTACGACTTGCAAAGTTTAAGTTCGTGTTGAAACTTAAATCATCGGTTGCTTGCCAAATTAAACCCGCACTTGGGCTAAAGCTGCCATGGCTAACTTCTTTGCCAGTATTCGCTCTAAATTTAAAGTGGTCGTAGCGTGCACCTGTTGTCAATGTGACTGAACCTAATCCCCAAATGCCTTCTAAGTAAACACCTGTATCCGTTTTTTCTTGACGATTGGTTACCCCTGTTGCTTCTACTTTTTGTGTTCTACGGTTTTTCGCAAAAGCTTCGATCGCATTAGGTTTTGCTTCTTGGTGGCGATAGTTCACACCATATTTTAACCAATGGTTTTCGCCAATAGCTGAGTCTAAATCAAGATTTGCCCCGTGCGTTGAAACTCGAGTGGTACTGTTTTCAGCAGGTTCTTTGCGGGCAACTTCAATACGGTAAACATTCGCTTTTGCTTCCGTAATAAAGCCCATGTTTTTACCTTGCCATTCAAGGTTGGTTGTATCTTGTGTGGTTACGCGATAACGTGGATTATTGTTAGAATCATTGGAAACCACCGCGCCATTCGCATCTACTTTGCTTGATTGAGAGAAATCAAACTCTTCACGTAAAGCACGTTCGCCGTGATAGCGTTCTTGGCGATGACTAATCACTACACGTTGATTTTCGTTAAAGTCATACCCTAATTTAGCCAATAAACCTCGTTGCCCTAGTGCGCTGTTTTTAACAACATTTGAGCCTTCAAAATTGCGATAACCCTTACCGCCTTTGTAATTTTCATTGGTTTCCCAGTTACCACTTAAAAGCGCATCAAAACCACCCGCTTTTCCATAAACGCTAGCACCTTGGGAATGGCCTTTGTTACTACTTACGCCCGCATTTAATTTAAAACCGATATCCTGACCTTCACGTAATAAGTCTTTGGCATCAACGGTTGTTGCTTCAATAGAACCACTTGTTGCACCAATGCCTGCGCTAGCAGAGCCTGCCCCTTTACGGACGTCAATTTTTTTAATCAAACTTGGATCGAGCATAAAGCGACTTTGATGGTGGAAAACCGGTGTGTCACTTGAAGTGTTATCCACTTTAAAATCAATTTGGTCTTGACCCATGCCACGAATAGTAACCCATTGTGACGTTCCGCCCGTACCGCCACCAAAGTTAATTGCCGGTTCTGCACTTAACACGCCACGTAAATCTTCATTCGTGTTCTTTTTCAGATCTTTTAAAGTCACTACATTGGTTTTACTTTTAGCCCCTGTATTTTCAGTCACAACTTTAATTACATCTAATTGTGCTGTGTCTGAGGCATAAGCAAATGAAGAAAAAGTAGCCAATACGGCAACGGCAAGTTTGGTTTTAGTAAACTGCATAAGGAAATCCCTGTATTGATAATGATAATAAACTGTAAAAGTTGCGTAAATATATGAAAAAATTAAATAAGAGTCAATCTCATTATCAAAATGATTTACTAAACTAAAAATAAAAAAATCACGCAATCGGTTAATTGCGTGATTCTCTAAAATATGAAGAAACTACATGATATGGCTGCGCTTATTCCATAGCTTACCGATAAGATTTTCTAGCGATAGCTCCACTTGTGCACCAATGCGTTGCGCCAGTTTTTTCTTCTCTTTAAATTTAATTTCGATAACTTCTTTCTCTTTAACCGCAGCTAACAATAAGTCATCACTGGTTGAAATTTCATCGATTAGATGTAACTCTAACGCTTGCTGGCCATACCAATGTTCCCCAGTTGCTACTTTTTCAATGTCTAATTGAGGACGGTTAGTTTTCACGAAATCTTTAAATAATTGGTGAGTTGCTTCTAATTCTTGTTGGAATTTTTGCTTCCCTTTTTCGGTATTCTCGCCCATTAAAGTTACCGTACGTTTATATTCACCAGCAGTCATCACATCTACATCAATGTCATGTTTTTTCAGTAAGCGATGAATATTTGGCACTTCTGCGACTACGCCTACAGAACCAATAACCGCAAATGGTGCAGCCACAATTTTATTCGCAAGGCATGCCATCATATATCCCCCGCTTGCAGCGACTTTATCCACTGCAATTGTTAAAGGAATTTCACGCTCACGTAAGCGTTTCAGTTGAGAAGCGGCTAAACCGTAACCATGCACCACACCACCCGGACTTTCCAATTTTAACAATACTTCATCTTGCGGTTTAGCAATAGACAAAATCGCACTAATTTCTTTACGTAATGATTCCACACCATGTGCGTGTACATCACCTTCAAAACTTAACAAGAACAAACGAGCTTTTTGCTCTTCTTCTGGCTTCTCTTCGCCAGCTTTTAAACGTTTCTTTTCAGCTTTTGCTTTCTCTTTTTCCGCTTTTTTTTCTGCTTTTTCTTGCTGTTTTAGCTCTTCTTCACTTAAAAAACAGGCTTCAAGTGCCTTTTGCTGTTCTGTGAATTTTTCAGTGAGGTTGACTACTGAAATAGAACCTTCTTCAGGCTGTTTTTTGGCTTCTAAAATCAGCATCACAATAAAAGCGAGCACACCAAAGACTGTGAGTAGCTCAAGTAGGAAAATACCATAATTAAGTAAAACTTCTTTCCACATCAATAATTATCCTTTTGGTAAAAAATACAAAAAATTAGACCGCTTGTGGGCTATTTTCATCAGGTTGCGATAACAAATCTACCACGGCTTGCGCAGCACTAGCATCTGCATCACATTGAATAAGTTTGTGTAATTCCGTAAATCGCTGTTTGAGCGCATTTTTTTGTTGTTGGCTTTCAACATCCTCCGCCAAATACTGACTCAAATGAGCAGCTAAATTTTCAGGATTACACGCCTCTTGAATTAACTCTGGCACTAAAGGCGCATTCGCCAATAAATTAGGAAGCGAAATATAGTCCGTTTTGACTAGTCGTTTTGCCAACCAATAAGTAAAGGGCTTCATTTTATAACCCACTACCATCGGCGATTTGCACAACATGGCTTCTAATGCAGCGGTGCCCGATGCTAATAAAGTACATTCCGCCGCAATCATCGCTTGACGCGCTTGCCCTTGAATAATATGGAGCGCTAAATTCGGGGCGATTTCCGCTTTTATAGCTTCAAACTGAGCTTGGCGTTTTTCATTCACCATTGGTGCTAAAAACGTAATATCGGGGTACTGTTCTTGCAAAATTTGTGCGGCTTTTAAAAAAGGCTCTGCAAGAAAATGAATCTCACTTTGGCGGCTACCAACTAACATCGCGACATATCGCTTATCGCTAGGTAAACCAAGTTGTTGGCAAGCTTCAAGGCGATTCGGTTTCAGCGCAATGCTATCTGCCATGGTATGACCGATAAAACGACAAGGCGTTTCAAACTTATCATAAAAGGCTTTTTCAAACGGTAAAAACGCTAACACCATATTAGTTGCTGCTTTAATTTTATGTACTCGGCTTTGACGCCAAGCCCATACAGAAGGGCTAACATAATGAATCGTTTTAATGCCATTCGCTTTAAGTTTTTGCTCTACCGTTAAGTTAAAATCGGGTGCATCAATACCGATAAAAATATCAGGTTTGGCAGCAAGCATGGTTTCAATCACTTCCTTACGGCGTTTAAGCAAACGTGGCAAGTGTTTTACCACTTCTGCTAACCCCATTACAGCAAGCTCTTCCATATCAAACATCGTTTCACAACCAGCTTGTTGCATTCTCTCTCCCGCCACGCCGATAAAGCGCGCACCTGGATAGTGAACTTTCAACGCATTGATAAGCCCTGCACCTAAAATATCGCCAGAAACTTCCCCGGCGACCAAGGCAATTAAAGGAGATTGTTCGTTCATTTTGCTCCCCAAGTTTACATATAAAGGGCTCATTATATTGCCATTCTGCTGAATAGCAATCATTGTAAGCAATTCATAAATTTATGAAAAATTATTTGACAAAGATCACGATTTGAAATAATGGCGATTGTATTTCTTTTGATTACAGATAGAATGAAAAACAGATGAAAATTGATAGTTTTTTAAACTGACTACAAAAAATAGATATTTAAAGCAATGTGCAATTTATTTCACATTTTCTAATCCGTTGAATTTCCATTTTCATTCAACGCCCACTTCCAAATCAAGTGAGGTTTTTATGACACTACTCGTAGCCCCTTCTATCATCAATGCATTTTTTGATGGCACGCACGCTGATCCCTTTTCTGTCTTAGGTATGCATGAAACGGAGCATGGTATTGAAATTCGTGCCCTATTACCTGATGCCCACAAAGTAATCGTCATCGATAAAGAAAAACAATCTTTGGTATGTGAATTAAGCCTACTAGATGAACGTGGTTTTTTTGCTGGCATCATACCCAATACATTAGATTTCTTTGCCTACCAATTACAAGTCTTTTGGGGTCATGAAGCACAAATTATTGAAGACCCGTATCGCTTCCATCCAATGCTAGATGATTTCTCCCAATGGTTATTTGGAGAAGGGTCATTATTACGTCCTTACGAAGTATTAGGCGCGCATTTTATGGAGTGCGAAGGCGTGAGCGGTGTGAATTTCCGTTTATGGGCACCAAATGCAAAACGAGTCTCTGTCGTAGGTGACTTTAACTATTGGGACGGTCGCCGTCATCCAATGCGTTTCCATCCAAATAGTGGCGTATGGGAACTCTTCTTACCAAAAGCGAGTCTTGGTCAACTTTATAAATTTGAATTGATTGATTGCAACGGTAATTTACGCCTAAAAGCTGACCCTTATGCATTTAGCTCACAACTTCGCCCAGATACCGCTTCACAAATTAGTGCACTACCACATTTTGTGCCAATGACCGAAGCACGCAAAAAAGCAAATCAAGCGAACCAACCGATTTCAATTTATGAAGTTCACTTAGGTTCATGGCGTCGCAATTTAGCCAATAACTATTGGTTAGACTACGAGCAAATTGCTGATGAACTGATTCCTTATGTTAAAGATATGGGCTTTACCCATATTGAATTTTTACCACTTTCTGAATATCCGTTTGATGGCTCTTGGGGTTACCAACCTATTGGTCTGTACTCTCCAACCAGTCGTTTTGGCGATCCACAAGCTTTCCGCCGTTTAGTTGACCGCGCACATGAAGCCGGCATTAACGTTATTTTAGACTGGGTACCAGGACACTTCCCAAGCGATACCCACGGCTTAGTCTCTTTTGATGGCACAGCATTATATGAACACGCCGATCCAAGAGAAGGCTACCATCAAGATTGGCATACACTCATTTACAACTATGGCCGTCATGAAGTACGTAATTATCTTTCAAGTAATGCACTCTATTGGTTGGAACGCTTTGGCATTGATGGCATTCGAGTTGATGCTGTTGCTTCGATGATTTACCGCGATTACAGCCGTGCTGAAGGTGAATGGATTCCAAACCAATATGGTGGACGAGAAAATTTAGAAGCGATTGAATTCTTAAAACATACTAACTGGAAAATTCACGAAGAAATGCCAGGTTGTCTTTCTATTGCTGAAGAGTCAACCTCATTTGCCGGCGTAACCCATCCAAGCGAAAACGGCGGGTTAGGCTTTAATTTCAAATGGAATATGGGATGGATGAACGACACGCTTTCCTATATGCAATTAGACCCCGTTTATCGCCAATACCATCACAATAAAATGACCTTTGGCATGATGTACCAATACAGTGAAAACTTTGTACTACCACTTTCTCACGATGAAGTCGTACACGGCAAATGTTCACTTTTAGGCAAAATGCCGGGCGATGCATGGCAAAAATTTGCCAACCTACGTGCTTATTATGGCTTTATGTGGGGCCATCCAGGTAAGAAATTATTATTCATGGGCAATGAATTTGCACAAGGTCGAGAATGGAATTACGAAGAAAGTCTCGACTGGTTCTTACTTGATGAAAATATCGGTGGCGAATGGCATAAAGGCGTTCTGAAATTAGTAAAAGATCTCAACCGCATTTATAAAACACACCCTGCACTGTTTGAATTAGATAATCAACCTGAAGGTTTCGATTGGTTAGTCGTTGATGATGCCGAACACTCTGTTTTTGCTTTTGAACGTAAAAGCCAAGATGGCGAAAGAATTATTGTTATCAGCAACTTTACGCCAGTTCCACGCCACGATTACCGCATAGGTGTGAATGTCGCAGGTAAATATGAAGAGATTTTAAATACGGATTCTATGTATTACCAAGGCTCAAACATAGGTAACTTTGGTTGCGTAGAAAGCGAAGCCATTCATAGCCACGGACGTGAAAACTCGATTTCAGTTTCCGTTCCGCCATTAGCAACCGTATATTTAAAATTTCAAGGATAATTTCCCTCACTCACGGGCATCAATTCTTTAGGTTAGAAGAGTATGTTTACAGTTTGCAACCAAGGCAAGCCTTTCCCACTAGGCGCTACACAATATCATGAAGCACAAGCGGTCAAAAATGGTAAATCATTTACCAATTTTGCACTCTTTTCATCTGCTGCAACGGCAGTTGAACTCTGCTTGTTTGATGGGCAGAAAGAGATTCGCTTGCCAATGGTGTGTACTGATAACATTTGGCATTTAGCCGTGTTAGGCGTGAAAACTGGCACAGAATATGGTTTTCGAATCCATGGAGAATCGGCTAATCCACAAAAATTGATGCTCGACCCTTACGCTAAAGCCGTTAATGGAAAACCTGATTTAAGCACGCCTGAGGCGAAAAGTTGGTTCTTATTAAATGACCATCGAGATAACGCAGCTCTCGCACCAAAAGCGGTGGTTATTGATACCCAATTTGACTGGACAGGCGATTGTGCGCCAAATATCCCATGGGCAAACAGCATTATCTATGAATTACACGTTAAAGGCTTTAGTAAGCTAAATGCCAATATTCCTGAAGCTTTGCGTGGCACCTATGCAGGACTCGCTCACCCAACTAACTTGGCTTACTTTAAAGCTTTAGGCATTACTGCGGTGGAATTACTCCCAATAAACTTCTTTATTGATGAGCCACATTTACAAGCAAAAAATTTGCAAAACTATTGGGGATATAACCCGCTTGCAATGTTTGCAGTAGAGCCAAAATATGCCGCAACAGATAACCCGCTGACAGAATTTAAACAGATGGTTAAAGCGTTGCACCAAGCTGGCATCGAGGTAATTTTGGATGTGGTATTTAACCATACTGCTGAATCAGAAAAAGATTTTCCAACCTTTAGCCAACGCGGCATTGATGATGCTCACTACTATTGGCAAAACGCACAAGGTGAATATCTTAATGCAACCGGTTGTGGCAATACGCTGAATCTTGCTAGCGATGCAGGCTGTCAATGGTTTATCGACTGCCTACGCTATTGGGTAGAAGATTGTCATGTAGATGGTTTTCGCTTTGATCTTGCCACAGTATTAGGCAGAGCAACGCCAGATTTTCACGCACAAGCTACCTTATTTGAAAAATTAGCGAACGATCCAATTTTGCAAAAAGTGAAATTGATCGCTGAACCATGGGATATTGGCTATGGTGGCTATCAGGTTGGACAATTCCCCGCTTATTTTGCGGAATGGAATGATCGTTTCCGTGATGATATGAATCGCTTCTGGTTATGGCAAAGTGGCGCATTAGACGCATTTGCTGAACGTTTTGCTGGTTCTAGCGATTTATTCGCAAAAAATGACCGCTTGCCACACACCTCTGTTAATTTTATTACCGCACATGACGGTTTCACTTTGCGTGATTTAGTCAGTTATAACACTAAACACAATGAAGCAAATGGTGAAGAAAACCGCGATGGGCGTAATGAAAATTACAGCTATAACCACGGATTCGAAGGCAATGAAATTCCGTCTTCTGAACCCAATAAATCAACAATTGAACAAAACCGTTTTATTACCCAAGCTAGCTTGTTAATGACGCTATTGCTAGCAAATGGTACGCCAATGCTGCTTGCAGGTGATGAATTTGGTCATAGCCAACAAGGCAACAATAACGCCTACTGTCAAGATAACGAAATCACTTGGTTGAATTGGGCAAATTTCAATCAACCACTATTTAATTTTACTGCACAGACCATCGCTTTAAGAAAGCAGATTGCGAGTCTCACGGCTGATCGATGGTGGCATAATGGAAACGTGCAGTGGCTGAACATTCATGGGCAACCTATGGAGATTGCTAATTGGCAAGACTCTAATACTAAAGCCTTCCAAATTTTGCTTGATAATCGCTACTTATTGCTTATTAACGGCAAAACCGTGCCTCAAACCTTTTTATTGCCTAATCAATTTGATTGGGAAGTAGTGCTGAGCTCGCACGATATCACCTGTTCATCGCACCACTTTGAAACGTCTGATAAAACGTTTTGCGTGTTGCAAGTTAAAGATTTTTAAACTTAGAGGAGCTTATTATGAAAAGTCCAAATAAATATGATTTAGTCAAGGATACCTTAGTCCTTATCTTAGCAGGTGGCCGCGGCTCACGCTTGCACGAACTTACAGATAAACGTGCAAAACCAGCACTTTATTTTGGTGGTAACCGTCGTATTATCGACTTCGCATTATCAAACTGTATCAACTCTGGTTTAAACCGTATTGGTGTGGTTACGCAATATGCAGCGCACTCTTTATTACGCCATTTACAAACAGGCTGGTCATTCTTACCACAAGAGCGTGGGGAATTCGTAGATATGTTACCAGCACGTCAACAAATTGACGATTCCACTTGGTATCGTGGTACAGCAGATGCGGTTTATCAAAATATGGCGATTATTCGCAATCACTATCGTCCGAAATATATTTTGATTTTAGCGGGCGACCATATCTACAAACAAGATTACAGTGTGATGCTCATGGATCACGTCACCAGCGGTGCAAAATGTACAGTAGGTTGTATTGAAGTGCCACGTAGCGAAGCGCATGAATTTGGTGTAATGGCTGTAAATGAAAACTTAAAAGTCAAAGCCTTTGTTGAGAAACCAAAAGATCCACCAGCTATGGTTGGCAAACCTGATGTTTCATTAGCTTCGATGGGTATTTATGTTTTTGATGCAGACTACCTTTATCAAATGCTAGAAAAAGAAGTCCAAAAACCTTATACCTCACACGATTTCGGTAAAGATGTTCTGCCAAGATGTTTAGAAGAAGGCACGCTTTATGCGCATCCATTTAGCCGCTCTTGCATGGGTCGTAATACCGAAGGCGAAATTTACTGGCGTGATGTGGGTACGCTCGATAGTTTCTGGCAATCCAATATCGACTTGGTTTCTGAAAATCCGCAATTAGATATTTATGACCAAAGCTGGCCGATTCGCGGTAATCCAGTACAAACTTATCCGTCAAAATTCTTCTACAAAAATAACAATATTAAACCTGTAGATAACTCACTGATTGGCGGTGGCTGTGTGATTACGGATGCATCTATCAGTAATTCAGTCCTCTTTGATAGAATTAAAATCCAAGAAGGCTCTTTTATTGATCACAGCGTTGTTTTACCAGAAGTACAAATTGGTAAAAACTGTATTTTGAAAGATTGTATTATCGACCGCCATTGTATTATTCCAGATAACATGCAAATCGGTGTAGATAAAGCGCTAGATAGCACCCGTTTTAGAGTAAGTTCAACAGGCAAAGTGGTATTAGTCACACCTGCTATGTTGAAAAAACTCCAAGGTGAAGTGACTGCGCCAGAAGAACATTTAGACTAATAAACAACGGTGGGGCTTAGCCCCACCGCTTTTAATAAGGAACTGCAATGAAAGTATTACACGTTTGCTCGGAACTCTACCCTCTCCTAAAAACAGGCGGGCTTGCCGATGTATTAGGGGCATTACCTTTTGCTCAACAAGCAATTGGGATGGACACTCGCATTTTATTACCTGCATATCCTGCATTGACAAAAGGCATTCCTGACACAGAAGTTGTTGCAGAATTTGATAACTTCGCAGGACATGTTACTTTGCGTTATGGGCACTATCAAGGCATCGGCATCTATTTAATCGATGCGCCGCATCTCTATGCGCGAGAAGGAAACCCTTATCATGATGCCTACTACAATGATTATGGCGATAACTATAAACGCTTTGCGCTACTCGCTTGGGTTGGTGCTGAGCTTGCTAGTGGTCTTGATAGCTGGTGGAAAGCCGATATTGTACATGCGCACGACTGGCATGCAGGGCTTGCCGCAGCTTACTTATTTTATAAGGGCAGACCTGCAAAATCAGTCTTCACTATTCATAACTTAGCCTATCAAGGTAAATTTGATCACCGTCATCTCTATGAAATCGGCTTACCAGAGCAAATGTTCCATGTTGACGGCTTAGAGCTATTTGGGCAAATCTCATATTTAAAAGCCGGTCTCTATTATTCTGATGCGGTAACGGCTGTTAGTCCAACTTATGCCAAAGAAATTACTACCGCTGAATTTGCTTATGGATTAGAAGGATTACTAAGCGGTTTACAAGCCGAAGGTAAATTAGTGGGTATTCTAAATGGCGTGGATGAAAATATTTGGCATCCTAGCATAGATAACTATATTACCCATCACTACAAAATCAAATCTATGACAGGTAAGAAAAAGAATAAAGCAGAATTACAAGCTTACTTTAACTTACCGCAAGATAATGACGCACTACTGTTTGTCATGGTTACCCGCTTAACTGAACAAAAAGGCGTAGATCTCTTAATTGAAAGTGCCAGCGAAATTGTTCGACAAGGCGGGCAATTAGTGATTCTAGGATCAGGGGCAGAACATCTCGAACATGGCATTCGCCAATTAGCTGAAAGTTACCCAGAACATATTGCGGTAAAAATTGGCTATGATGAAGCGCTTTCGCATTTAATGGTCGCAGGTGGTGATGTTATTTTAGTGCCAAGTCGCTTTGAGCCATGTGGCTTAACCCAGCTCTATGGCTTGCAATATGGTACTTTACCATTAGTTCGCGCAACTGGTGGGCTAGCAGATACTGTTGTCAATACGACGGCTGACACGATAAAAGATCGCACTGCAACGGGCTTTAGTTTTACAGAAGCTAATTCTGAAGCATTAACTAAAGCGATTATGCGTGCCTTTACACTTTGGCAAAAACCACGCTTGTGGTCTAGTGTGCGAAGTAACGCAATGCACCAAGATTTTAGTTGGAAAACAGCAGCACAACATTATTTAGCGCTTTACCAATCTCTTTAAACTATTAACCTAAAATCATACCGCTTATGAGGTAAATCTCACTTAACAAGCGGTATGATTTTTGTTGTTTTTTACTAAAAAAAGACTAAAATTTGTCCGTTTCGTCCTAAAAAAATTAGGACTTCCATTTTTAAATTTTCCTTAACATTACAGAGGTTTCCTATGCCAATGGATAATTTTGATTCTCCATTTTTATACAATCGCCCTAAAATTGATACTGAATCATTAAAAAAAGCGATTGTTTCCAAACTTATTTTTTCTATCGGACGCTCACCTCAAGAGGCTAGCCAACGTGACTGGTTAAATGCAACCTTATCTGCCGTACGTGATTTCGTCACTGAAGGCTGGATTACAACTGCCCGCCAAGCTCGTGCAGAAGATACTCGCCGAGTTTATTACCTTTCTATGGAATTCCTCATCGGTCGCTCACTTTCAAATGCCATGATCGCAGAAGGCTTGTATGAAACTGTACAAACCGCACTTGCAGAATTAGACGTAGACTTAGAAACCATTATTGAAAAAGAAGTCGACCCAGGTCTAGGTAACGGTGGTCTTGGCCGATTAGCCGCTTGCTTTATGGATTCTATTGCAACGCTAAATCTACCTGGTATGGGCTACGGTATTCGCTATGAATACGGCATGTTCCGTCAAAAAATTGAAAACGGCCAACAAGTGGAATGTCCAGATGCTTGGTTAGAAAAAGGTGCACCTTGGGAATTTATGCGCCCATCAAAAAAATATAAAGTGGCTTTTGGCGGCCATATCTACTTCGAAGACAAAAAATGTATTTGGATTCCACAAGACTGCGTAACCGCATTAGCTTACGACCAGATGATTCCTGGCTATGAAAACAATTCTGCGGCAACCCTTCGCTTATGGGCAGCACATGGTGGTGAATCATTTGATTTAGCAGATTTCAACCGTGGTGATCACTTAGGTGCCGTGGAAGAACGTTCTAGCAAGAAAAACCTTTCTCGCGTACTTTATCCAGACGACTCGACTTGGAATGGACGTGAATTACGTTTACGCCAAGAATATTTCTTAGTAGCAGCTTCTTTACAAGATATTATTCGTCGCCATAAACGCACACATAAAACAATTGAAGACCTTGCGGATAAAGTAGCCATTCACTTAAACGATACTCACCCAACATTAGCAATTCCAGAGTTAATGCGTATCTTAGTAGATGAAGAAGGGCTTGAATGGGAAACCGCTTGGGATATGACCCGCCGTATTTTCTCTTATACTTGCCACACTTTAATGTCAGAAGCTCTAGAAACTTGGCCAGTAGAAATGATGGCAAACATCTTGCCACGTCATTTACAAATCATCTTCGATATTAACGACCATTTCTTAGAATATGTTCGTACTTATATCACAACCGATAATGATTTCATCAGCCGCGTATCGCTCATTGAAGAAGGCTATCAACGTAAAGTGCGCATGGGCTGGCTCTCTGTGGTTGGTTCACACAAAGTTAATGGCGTTGCAGCTATTCACTCTGATTTAATGGTAAGCTCGACCTTTGCAGATTTTGCTCGCATCTATCCAGAACGCTTTACCAATGTAACGAACGGTATCACGCCACGCCGTTGGTTAGCAGTAGCAAACCCGAAATTAGCTGCGTTATTTGATCAATATATTGGTCATCAATGGCGTACTGATTTAGGCCAAATTAAGCAACTTTCTAAATTTGCGTCAGAATCAGCATTCAAATGTGCTATTGCAGACATTAAATTTGAAAACAAAGTGAAGCTAGCAAATTATGTGAAGAAAACCCTGGATATTGACCTTGATCCACGCGCGTTATTTGATGTGCAAGTAAAACGTATTCACGAATACAAGCGCCAAATTCTGAACGTACTTCACATTATTGCACGCTATCAGTCCATGCTAGAAAATCCAGAAAAAGAGTGGCAACCACGTGTATTCATTCTTGCAGGTAAAGCGGCTTCTGCTTACTATGCAGCGAAACAAACAATTCATTTAATCAATGATGTCGCGAATATCATCAACAACGATGAACGCTTAAAAGGCCGCCTCAAATTGGTATTTATTCCAAACTATAGCGTGAGCCTAGCGCAGTTGATTATTCCTGCAGCAGATATTTCAGAGCAAATTTCACTTGCAGGAACGGAAGCTTCTGGTACCAGTAACATGAAATTTGCCTTAAATGGTGCATTGACACTGGGTACGTTAGATGGCGCGAATGTTGAGATTTTAGACAACGTTGGCGAAGAGCATATCTTTATTTTCGGTAATACCGTTGAACAAGTAAATGTACTACGTCAAAAAGGCTATAATCCAGCGGAATACTATCAGCAAGATGAGCAACTTAACCGTGTTATTGGTGCACTTGTTGCAGGTCTATTCTCTCCTGAAGATCCGATGCGTTACACCAACTTAACGCAGAATCTACAATACCATGACTACTATCAGTCTTTAGCAGACTTTAGAAGTTATGTAGATGCGCAAGCGAAAGTTGATGAAAAATATAAAAATCGTGATAAATGGATTGATAGTACTATTCAAAATATCATCAATATGGGCTTCTTCTCTTCAGACCGTACCATCATGGAATATGCGGATAATATCTGGAAAGTGAAACCACTAAATACCAATAAATAATCTTTTTACTAAACGAAAGCCCCGTTAAATTTAACGGGGCTTTTTTCTAAAATAAAACCAACAAGCGGTCAAATTTCCTTAATTTTTTGCAAATCAGGCAGGATGCGAATCATCTTCAGCTAAAAAACCACCGCTTTGGTGCGCCCAAAGTTTCGCATAAACGCCATTCTCAGCTAACAACTCTTCATGCGTGCCTTGCTCTACAATCTGCCCTTTATCTAACACAATCAATCTATCCATTGCCATGATAGTAGAGAGACGATGAGCAATCGCTAATACCGTTTTACCCTTCATTAGCTCTGTGAGATTTTCTTGAATCGCCGCTTCTACCTCAGAATCTAGCGCACTGGTTGCTTCATCTAATAATAAAATCGGCGCATCTTTTAACATCACACGTGCAATCGCAATACGTTGGCGTTGACCACCAGACAGTTTTACACCACGCTCGCCCACATGAGCATCAAACCCGGTACGGCCTTTTGCATCTTGCAAATTCGGGATAAATTCTGCCGCAGCTGCTTTTTCTACTGCTTTCAACATTTTTTCTTCTGTCGCTTGCGGATTACCGTACATTAAATTTTCACGAACAGAACGATGCAATAAAGAGGTATCTTGAGTGACTAAACCAATCTGCGCTCGTAAACTCTCTTGAGTAATTGCAGCCACATTTTGTCCATCAATGCTGATTTCACCTTGTTGAATATCATAAAAACGGAGCAATAAATTAGTCAGCGTTGATTTTCCAGCACCACTGCGCCCAACCAAACCGACTTTCTCACCTGGCTTAATGGTTAAACTGAAATCCTTCAGCAATGGCTTTTTCGGATCATAAGCAAAATCAACATGCTCAAATTTAATCTCACCATTCTTTACCACCAATGGCTTCGCATCTGCTTTATCTACCACACTATGCGGTTTAGAAAGCGTAATCATGCCATCTTGTACCGTGCCTAAATTTTCAAACAAACGCGCAAATTCCCACATAATCCATTGTGAAAGTCCTTTAATACGCAAAGCTAATGCTGTTGAAGTTGCAATTGCGCCAGCACTAACAAGAGAGGCTCCCCATAGCCACAAACCAATAGCCGCTGTTGAAACAATTAAGCTAATGCTCATAAAATTGGTTAAAGTTTCAATCACCGTGACCAAACGCATTTGTTTATTGACCGTGACCATAAACTCTTGCATGGATTCTTTCGCATAACTCGATTCACGATTGCCATGAGAAAAGAGCTTCACAGTCATAATGTTAGAGTATGCGTCCGTAATTCGACCTGTCATCAAGCTTCTCGCATCCGACTGTTCTTGCGCAGCTTGCGCTAATTTAGGTACAAAAATACGGATAGTTAAGCCTAATCCCAACACCCAGAGCAAAAAGGGTAACAACAACCAGCTATCAAGTTGCCATAAAATCACACTTGAAGTGGTTAAATAAACCATGACATAAATCATCATATCCGCACAGGTCATGACGACATCACGCACAGCAAGCGCGGTTTGCATCACTTTTGCTGATACTCGTCCGGCAAATTCATCTTGGTAAAAGCCCATACTCTGCCCAAGCATTAAACGGTGGAAATTCCAACGCAAGCGCATTGGAAATACACCTTGTAGCGCCTGAAAACGAATTGAACTGGAGACATAAACAAATAACACGCCTAAGCAGGCAATCAAAAACATTGATAAGATAGCACCGCTTTTCTCTGCCCAAAGTTCACTTGGGCTAAATTTATTCACCCAATCGACTAAATCTCCCATGAATTGAAACAGCACCGCTTCAATAATGCCAACCGTTGCGACTAAAATCGTCAGCAAAATAATATAAAAACGCATGCCTTTCGTTGCCTCAAAAATAAAAGGGACAACGCTGGCTTTTGGTGTTTTTGGTGCCTCTTCGGGGTACGTCTCAATCCGATTTTCAAACCAAGTAAAAATCTTGTTAAACATAAAACTCCCTAAAAAATGAAGGACGCATAAAATGCGTCCGAAAATTAAGGTATCTCATTTCAACGCTAATATGCGTTTGCAAAATACCACAGAAAATCGACCGCTTGTGTGTAGCAAGTTCACACATAACAGGCAGTTGATTTGATTAAGGATTCAGCAATTTCTCGTCTAACGCAAGATCTTCGTTGCGATTTACACCAATGCCTTTTGCTAATACATCACGCGCAATTTGATGCGCTTCTTCCAAAGAGTGCTCTTTGTAAGAGCCACATTGATATTCATTCAATTCTGGAATTTTAGAAACATCTGGCACTTTATTTAGCGCATCTTCCATTGAAGCTGTCCACGCGGCAACAACCGCTTGTTCGCTTGGCGCACCGATAAGCGACATATAAAAACCAGTACGGCATCCCATTGGTGAAATATCAATAATCTCCACGCTATTACTATTTAAGTGATCACGCATGAACCCTGCAAATAAGTGTTCCATGGTATGAATACCACGCACTGGTAAAATATCAATATTCGGACGGCAAAAACGTAAATCAAATACTGTAATGGTATCCCCTTTTGGGGTTGTCATGGTTTTTGCCACACGCACTGCAGGTGCATTCATGCGCGTATGGTTAACTTTAAAACTATCTAATAAAGGCATAATTTGCTCCTAAAAAATTAAATGGGTATAAAGCTTCTAAATAAAGCTAAATTATTCTGCAATTCCCTGATCCCAAGAAGCAGCATCTTGCGGGATTTTACGTTGTAAAATAAAGTGGCGATTCGCTTTCGCTTGTGGCTGCACTACACGACCTGACGGCGTAGAGAATTCAATTCCGCCTTTAAGCAATTGCGACATCGTGCCAGAATTCATGCTCACACCTTGCAAGCTAATATCCATGGTATAACCTGAAGCTGCCCAGAATTCAGTATTGTTACGGATCAAGTGCTTGTATTTATTCTCAATCGTTAAATGAATAAAGACTCGATCGCCCAACTCACTTAAATTCAAGCGTTTCACGATCCCCACTTGCATGCCTCTAAACAAGACTGGCGCTTCTTCTACAATACCGCGTGCATCGCTCGTTTCCACAATGACAGGGAAACCGTTCGCATAAGTGGTGCTAATGGTATCAGTATCTGCAATATTAAATTGCGTTTGCGCTTTGCCATTGCCCACATCTACCTGAATATAGTTTCCTAAAGCAGCATCTAAATTCTTAACACCAGAGCTCGTAATTTCTGGCGAAATCACTTTAAAGCTAGAACCTGATTTTGCCACTAAATTAGCATATTGCCCTTCTAGGTAAGCGGTCGCTTTTATCTGTTTTTTTGCAGATTGTAATTCTAGCGACTCAATTCTGCCAACGGTTAAGCCCATATATTTAATCTCCATACCTTTAGAGAGTTTTGCCGCATCTTTAGCAATGAGCGTAATATAGCTGCCGTTTGCAGTCGCCTTTTCCTTGCTCGCAAATAAGGTTTTGCTGTTGGCTTTAGTGCCTTGATTATCGAATCCAATTGCACCTTTTAAAGTACGCATCAATGGTGCCGCTTGAACACTCACGCCTTTTAGAGAAACCTCAGCAGAAACCGCAGGTTCAACCCAGAAACGACTTTGGCTACCTAACAAATGACGTTGGCTTGGTTCAATAAACAAAGCCACTTCAAAGTGATTCTTTTTCGGCACCACGCTAAGCACTTCTCCAACTTGATAATCGCGATACAACACCACTGAGCCTTTATCAATGCCATTCAGTTGGCTTGCAGTAAGCGTTAACGTAGCCTGCTTATCGTTTGAGATAATGCCTGCTTGCGCATTTTCGATGTTTTTATATAACGGATAGCTTCTTTGCACTTCGCCTTTAGCTTGGGCTGAGAGCAAGCGCACACCGCCTTTTAACCAATCTGTTGGTGAACCTGCTTGAACACGCACACCATCTAACCCGACATTCACATCTAGGTTAGAAATCGCCACAAACTGACTATTCGCGCCTACTAAATTACGATAAGCAGGGTAAATAATCCCTTCAAAATGGATATTTTCTAGGGTTAATTGGCGTTTAAGAATTTCACCAATTTGAATATCGTTGTAATAAATTCCCTGCCCAACATCTACCCCATAAGATTGCGGTGCGGTTAAATGCAACGGCAATATATTCGGTAAAGAAAGCAAGTAATCAGCTTCTTTTTCTACATGGAAACTAAATTCAGGCTCTCCGCTACCAGCTTGAATTTCAAAGTAAGCGCCACGGAAAAGCTCACCAATTTTACTAATTTGCTCTTTATTTAAGTTAAAGCTCGGCTCTTTAACCAAAATTTTGCTACCACTTTTAAGCAAATCTGCATGATTTGGATCAATTAACAATGTTCCTGTAAGCTTACCATGGTTTTTTTCCATGCCTAGATTCTGATTTTCTTCATTATCTGGTGTAAAAGATAAATCTGATAGAATCCCCACTTGCACGTTTTTATAAAAAACAGCAGTTTCGTTGACTTTAAGATTAGTGATTATCGGCAATGTCACCGCCACTTCTATGCCACGTTGCGCGGCTTTTAAGTTCGGATAAAGATTATAAGTCTGCCCTTGTTCTGCATTTTCTGAATTATCAGGTGAATCAAAAGAAACAGCACCAATTACAACCGATGCCAAGCTATCTACCGAAACATCCACACCAGATAAGCCAGCTTTAATATTCATCCCACTAATGTTCCAAAAACGCGAGTCTTTTTTCACAAGATTGACATACTTATTTTCAATTAACAGATCAATTTCAACCTTGTTATGCGCCTGATTAAAACGATAATCTGCCACTTTTCCGACTGGTATTTTGCGATAGTAAACCGCAGCTCCTGTGGTCATTGAACCAAGATCATCCGCAACCAAACGCACAATTAAATCACCATCAGTTGCAACAACCATTGGTGGTTCTTCTTCTGCAATAAAAGAAGTTTTTGAATCTGCATTTGGATCAGTATTCGGTTGTAATGTGATGTAATTTCCCGATACCAACGTATCTAGTCCTGAGACCCCAGCTAATGAAGCGGTCGGCTTGACTATCCAAAACAATGTACCTTCTTTTAAGACCGATTTTGCTTCGGGATTGATCTCTGCCTCAACCTCAACTTTATCTAGGTTATCCACAAAATAGACTTTCTTAACTAAACCAATTTGTAAGCCTTGGTAACGAATTGCCGTTTTACCTGCATTAATCCCATCACCTTCGTTGAATCGAATGCGAATAGTCGTCCCTTGCTCTTTTAATATTTGGAAAAAAAGCAATGCGCCAATTACAAACGCAACAATAGGTAAAATCCAAAATGGTGAAATACGACGAGGCGGTCTAATTTTCGCCTTAGCTACGTTTTCTAAATTCTCTGTATTCTCTGTCATTTTCTAAATTTTAATAAATACACAAGCGGTAAGATTTTGCAAAACTTTTACGAAATCTTACCGCTTCTATTTAAACTCTAAATAAGCCAACTTTATTTTTTCTCTTTTGAAGAGTCACAATGTGCGATATCGCTACATTTGCCATAAAGATAAAGGCTTCTAGTTTCTAATTGAATCCCGTGTTGTTCACTAATTTCACGTTGACGGCGTTCAATATCTGGATCTTTAAACTCAAACACTTTACCACAATCCATACAGATAATGTGATCATGGTCATGATCAATGTTTAACTCGAACACTGCTTTATTAGAATCAAAGCTATGGCGAACTAAAATGCCCACCTCTTCAAACTGATTTAATACACGATAAACTGTGGCTAAACCAATATCAGAGCCCTTTTCAAGCAAGAGTCGATAAATATCTTCTGCGGCAAAGTGCTGCATTTCGCTACGCACATCTTGCATTAGAGCAAGAATAGTGAGTCTAGGTTCAGTCACCTTCAACCCAACATTTTTTAATAATTTGATATTTTCTTCAGACATCTCTGTCACCTTTGTCTTATTTAAATTAGATTAAGCAAGTTGATCTAAACACATTTCTTCACGAAGTTGCTTACACCATGCTTTTACACGTTCATTCGTTAATTCTGGTTGACGATCTTCATCAATACATAAACCAACGAAGGTTTCATCATCAATTAATGCTTGTGAAGCATCGAAGTTATAACCAGCTGTTGGCCAATGACCGATTACCACTGCGCCATTTTCTTCTACAATTTCGCGTAAAGTCCCCATTGCATCACAGAAATATTCCGCATAGTCTTCTTGGTCGCCACACCCGAAAATGCCAACGATTTTGCCGTTGAAATCAATTTCTTTTAAGGTTGGCATAAAATCATCCCAATCAGCTTGAGACTCACCATAATACCAAGTTGGAATACCAAATAATAAGAAGTCGTACGCTTCAATATCTTCTTTACTACTTTTAGCAATATCACGAACATCGACTAGATCTGCACCTAAGTCTTTTTGAATCATTTTTGAAATATTTTCTGTATTACCAGTGTCACTTCCGTAGAATAACCCTACAACTGCCATATTTTTTTCCTATTGTGCCTATTCAATGTCGCCATTGATATAATGATTTAAAATACGTTCGATAAGCTGCCCACGTGTCAGCCCCTCTTCTGCTGCCTCAATTTCTAACCTCTCAACCAAATCTGTGTGTAATTTTAACTCTACACGCTTCAAGCCACTGGATTTATCCCGTTTAAGCTGATTACGTTTGTTGATTCGGATTTGCTGTTCTCGACTTAGCGGATTAGTACGGGGGCGTCCAACTCTAGGTACGGTGGCGAACAAATCTAGCGTGATACAATCTGCATCTTGTTTTGCCATAATGTTCCACACAGTGAGAATTTGCACATTCTCTTAATTGAGAATGAGAAGCTAAATTCTTAATTAGTAAATATATCACAACTCATAAAAAGTTGGAAATCTAAGACAGAAAATTATAAATTTATTCTTTGATTTCTGCAAACTGTGCATCTAGCAATCTAGCTAGATCTTGCGGATTAAGCGAAATATCTAGCCCTCTTTTCCCGCCTGAAACATAAATAACCTCAAAATCTTGAGCAGAAGTTTCAATGACCGTTGGCAAACGTTTTTTCTGACCTAATGGGCTAATGCCGCCGAGTAGATAACCCGTTATTTTCTGCGCAATCTCTTTATCTGCCATTTCGACTTTCTTAACACCCAACGCTTGTGCAGCACGCTTTAAATTGAGCGAAGAAGAGACAGGCACCACCATCACAGCTAATTTTTTCTGATCGCCATTTTCAGCCACTAATAAGGTTTTAAACGTTTGATTTGCATCTACACCAAGCTTTTCGACCGCTTCTTGCCCAAAATTCGTATTATTTGGGTCATGCTCATAAGGGTGAAGGGTAAAAGCGACTTTCTGTTTTTTAAGTAAATTTACCGCTGGTGTCATTTTTTCTCCTTTTTAGCGTATAATTTCCCGATTCAATAAAGGAGAAATTATGTCAAATATTCATTTAGCTATCGCCACAGATTTTACACTGGCAGAAAAATTACTTGAAGCCCTAGAACAAAAGGATTTATCAATTGATAAAATTTCTGCAATCGAACTTGAACCATTCGGTGAAGAGCAAAACTTACGTTTTGGCACAAAAGCAGTCGAACAATTTGAATTAGATAATCTAGATTGGTCGCAATTTACTCATGTTCTTTTCGCAGCCCCAATGGCACAAGCAGAAATTTTAGCAAAAGCGACTCAAGCAGGCTGTATTATTTTAGATTTATACGGCATTACTGCACTGATTAGTGATGTGCCGGTTATCGTGCCAAGCGTGAACAATGAAGCACTAGAAAACTTGCGTGAACGTAATATTGTTGCACTAGCTAACCCACAAATTTCTCAATTAGCTTTAGCATTAAAACCACTTCTTGAACAAGATTTGGCAGATGTTTTCGTAACCTCGCTATTACCAGCTGCTTATTTTGGAGATGAGAAAGTTAAAGAACTTGCGGGACAAACTGCACGCTTATTAAACGGTATTCCATTTGATGAAAATGCAGAGCGCATCGCTTTCGATGTCGTGCCGGCAAATGTTCAAGGCGATGAACAAAAATTGCCATTCTCACGTATGTTCCATCTACAACTTGCAAAAGTATTACCAAATTTGACCGCTTGCGTGCGCTTCCATACTGTGCAAACACCTGTCTTCTACGGTATTTCACAAATGGTCTCGGTACACTCTGCTTATCAGCTAGATGCAACTGAATTAAGTCAACAATGGCAACAAAATGATTGGTTGAATTTTAATGAAGAAACCGTCATTACTGCGGTTAAAAATGGTGAAGATGAAGAAGGAAATAACCAACTGCAACTTAGCCAATTATTAGCTAGCGCAGAAAATGAACTCCAATTCTGGAGCGTCGCAGATGAACAACGTTTTAGTCTAGCCTTCCTAGGAGTTGAACTACTCGCTTTAGTCCTTGATTATTAACACCAATAAAAAAACGCACCTTCGGGTGCGTTTTAACCTTTCAGGCGGAAACGCCCTCGACTATATCTCGTTTTCATTAGCGCTAAAACTTGCTCTTTATCGCTTTTTGCTTCGCCATGATGCTGGCGAGAAACCACCAAAGAGTGCTGAATAGAATGGGCATGTGTAATGGCAATCGCTAAAGCATCCGCCGCATCCGCTTGAGGTTTAGCTGAAAGCTGTAAAATTCGGCTAACCATTTCTTGCACTTGTACTTTATCAGCTGAACCAATTCCTACTACCGTTTGCTTCACTGCTCTTGCGGCATATTCAAACACAGGCAAATCCTGATTCACTGCCGCTACAATCGCTGTGCCGCGAGCCTGACCTAATTTCAATGCAGAATCAGCATTCTTTGCCATAAAAACCTGTTCAATCGCAAACATATCTGGTTGAAATTGGGTAATAATTTCCGTCACACCCGCATAGATGCGCTTAAGCCGTGTGGGTAAATCTTCAACGGCTGTGCGAATAGCCCCACTACCAAGATATTCTAAATACCGGCCTTGTTGGCGAATCACACCATAACCAGTTACACGAGAACCTGGGTCAATCCCCAAAATAATACTCATAAATTCCAATAAAAAATAAACGGCTAGCAATGCTAGCCGCTTTTAAATAACAAATTATAAATTCGCTTTTGCTGTTGCTTTCGCGTTCACATCGCAGTTTTTCACGATGATTTTATCGCTATTTTTGCCTTTTTGAATTAAATTCACTGGCACTACAGAATCAAATTTATCTAAAGTTAAACCGCTATCTACGTTCCACACATAGTTGCCTGAGGTGAAGCTAGTAAAATCGGTTTGTGATTTATCACGAGCAAAGTCTTTCGCAATCACTTTGTTACCTACGCTAACCATTGCGCCTGTTGGCTCTTGGTTTTCGAATTGGTACACTGCAGTTACAGTTTTCTTGTTGCAAGAATAAACGACAGTTTTATCTGTAATGGTAGGTAGAGCTTGAGTCATTGCAGCAGCTTGCTCAGGTGCTTTTTCCATTTTAGGTGCTTCATTTGCACAAGCAGATAATGCGATAGCGGCAGCAAATGCCGGTAAAACTTTAGTGAATTTCATTATTGAATCCTCTTAATATAAGCCCCCGACTTGGGGTACTCACTTAGAAACTTTAAAATAAATAAAGTTCCGATTTTAAAATCAATTGATTAAAGTAGCGCCGCTACTTCGTCACTGATCTCACCGTTATGATAGACGTTTTGTACATCATCACAATCTTCTAGCATCTCGATTAAACGTAATAATTTTGGTGCAGTTTCCGCATCTAAATCAACAGAAGTTGATGGAATCATAGTTACTTCTGCTTCTTGAATTTTGAAACCAGCCTTTTCAATACCATCACGCACATCGCCTAAATCTTCCCAAGCGGTGTAAATTTCAAATGAACCGTCATCTTGTGGTTGAATATCATCTGCGCCAGCTTCAATTGCTGCTTCTGTTAATGCATCTTCATCGGCTTCTGCAATTAAAATTAGGCCTTTTTTGCTAAATAAGTAACCCACAGAACCTTCTGTTCCTAAGTTACCGCCACATTTAGTAAAGCTTGGACGAACCTGTGAAATCGTACGGTTAGCGTTATCACTTAAACATTCCACCATAACTGCAGTACCGCCCGGGCCGTAACCTTCATAGATTTTGGTTTCCATATTGGTGTCATCGCCACCACCTACACCACGTTCAATGGCACGGTTAATAGTGTCACGCGTCATATTGTTTGATAACGCTTTATCTACTGCTGAACGTAAACGTGGGTTTGAAGCAACATCGCCACCACCAATTTTCGCAGCTGTTACTAATTCACGAATTAATTTTGTAAAAATTTTACCGCGTTGCGCATCTTGTGCTGCTTTACGGTGTTTAATGTTAGCCCACTTACTATGACCTGCCATTCTCTTGTTTCCTTCTTTTTAACTATGTTTTGAATTTGGTAAAATAACCTTACACTCAGTAAGAAAATTTGATATTGATGTCAAATCTCCCCCAGCCCCTCTTTTCTAAAGAGGAGGGTTATTTGTTAAATATTTTGCTATCGCCGCCGCATTATTGGGAGATTTTGTTATTTCGATAGCCTTATCAACAGATACCCATTGAAAAGCCAGATGTTCGGTTAAAATTGGCGTTTGCTCATTCGGCAAACCCAATAAAAACCAATGCTCCCGATTATGTGTCACATCAGGCGCGTATTTATACCGAAATTGTGGAAAAATTTCAAAAAGTACCGACTCATTACAATCAACAAGTGATAAATTTTGTGCTGCAATATCGATCCCTGTTTCTTCTCTCACTTCCCGAATTGCTGTTTCAAACGGCTGTTCGTTTGGTTCCAGAGAGCCTGTGACAGATTGCCAAAATTCAGGATCATCTTGACGTTGTAACATTAAAACACGTCCTGAATTTTGAGCATAAATCACAACTAAAACAGAGTTTGGATTTTTGTAAATCATTGCAGAAATTTAACCGCTTGTTATTCCGCTTTCTCCGCTGCTTTCACCGCAATCGCTAACTCGTCCAATGCTTGTGGATTTGCATAACTTGGCGCTTCAGTCATTAAACATGCTGCGGCTGTCGTTTTCGGGAATGCAATTACATCACGGATATTTTCTGTACCTGTAATTAACATGGTTAAACGGTCTAAACCAAATGCTAAACCAGCATGCGGTGGGGTACCGAATTTTAATGCATCAAGTAAGAAACCGAATTTTTCTTGTTGCTCTTGTTCGTTAATGCCTAAAATGTTGAACACAGTTTGCTGCATTTTCGGGTCAAAAATACGTACGGAACCACCACCTACTTCGTAACCATTGATAACCATATCGTACGCATTTGCTACAGCATTAACTGGATTTGCCGCTAATTCTTCTGGGGTTAAACCTTTTGGTGAAGTAAATGGGTGGTGCATCGCTGAAAGGTTGCCCTCTTCATCACGTTCAAACATTGGGAAATCGACAACCCAAAGTGGTTTCCATGCACTTAAATCAGTTAACCCTAAATCACGACCCACTTTTAAGCGTAATGCCCCCATTGAATCAGTGACCACCTGCCATTTATCTGCACCGAAGAATAAAATATCCCCTGTCTGCGCTTGCGTGTGCGCGATTAAAGCTTTGAATACATCTTCGTTTAAGAATTTTGCTACTGGGCTTTGAATGCCTTCCATTCCCGCATTCACATCATTGATTTTCGCCCATGCTAACCCTTTTGCACCATAGATGCCCACAAATTGAGTATATTCATCAATTTGTTTACGCGTTAAAGCTGCACCATTCGGTACGCGTAAAACGGTTACACGACCATCTTCTGAGTTAGCAGGTTCATGGAATACTTTAAATTCAACCTCTTTTAAAATGTCTGCCACATCGACCAATTCTAATGGGTTACGTAAATCTGGTTTATCAGAACCAAAACGATTCATCGCTTCGTGCCATGTCATTTGTGGGAATTTGCCTAGATCCACATTTAAGCGGTCTAACCATAAACCGTGGATCATTTCTTCCATTAACGCGCGCACTTCTTCTGCGGTTAAGAATGAAGTTTCCACATCGATTTGGGTAAATTCTGGCTGACGATCTGCACGTAAATCTTCATCGCGGAAACATTTTACGATTTGATAGTAACGGTCAAAACCAGACATCATAAGAAGCTGTTTGAAAAGCTGTGGAGATTGTGGCAACGCATAGAATTTACCTTTATGTACACGGCTTGGGACTAAGTAGTCACGCGCACCTTCTGGCGTTGCTTTTGTCAACATTGGGGTTTCAATATCTAAGAAACCGTGCTCATCCATATAACGGCGTACAAAGCTAGTGATTTTCGCACGGGTTTTAAGTTTTTCCGCCATTTCAGGACGACGTAAATCTAAGTAGCGATATTTTAAGCGTTGTTCTTCAGTGTTGTTTTGGTTGAAGTCAAGCGGGAGAACATCAGCGTTGTTATATACCAACACATTTTTTACTAATACTTCAATTTCACCCGTTGCCATCTCTTTATTGATTTGTGACTCATCACGCGCAATTACTTCACCTTGAATTTGCACACACGCTTCTGCACGCAAACCTGAAGCAACTTTGAATAAAGCTTCATCTTTTTCATCAAAGAAAACTTGCACAATGCCTTCACGGTCGCGAATTTGCATAAAGATAAAACGACCAAGGTTACGCACACGGTGCACCCAGCCACTTAAAGTCACATTTTGTCCAACGTGGCTGCGATTTAATTCGCCACAATAGTTTGTACGCATCATATTTTATTGTCCTTTTAAAAAATGGTTCCCTATAGGGAAAATTAGAGGAATTATAGCGGAATTTTGGTGGGATTTGGATAGCCAATCTCAAGCAAGCGGTCTATTTTTAATAGAATTTTGCAAAATCCGTGAAAAAATAGACCGCTTGTTTAATTGAAATTTAGAATAAGTGACGGCACTCAAGCAATTGTGCTCTCGTTAAACTAAACACCCCTAAACCACCATTTTTAAATTCAATCCAGTTAAATGGCACGGTTGGGAACTGTTCGATTAAGTGCACCATTGAGTTTCCTACTTCACACACCAACACGCCATTATCGGTTAAATAATCTGCAGCTTGAGCCAAAATACGTTTAGTAATATCTAAACCATCTGCCCCTGATCCTAATGACATTTCTGGCTCAAAATGAAATTCTTGTGGCATGTCGTCTAAATCTTCTTCATCAACATATGGTGGATTGGTGACGATTAAATCATATTTATCTTGCGGAATATCGTTAAAGAGATCGGAACTGATTGGGAAGACGCGCTCAGCTAATCCATGACGTTCAATGTTAATTTGCGCGACATCTAATGCGTCTAGTGAGAGATCAACGGCATCTACTTCAGCTTCTAAAAATTGTTGCGCGCAAGCAATGGCAATACAACCGCTGCCAGTACACATATCTAAAATGCGTTTTGGTTCATGATCAATCAGGCCTGCAAATTTTTGCATAATCAACTCACCAATTGGCGAACGTGGCACAATAGTGCGTTCATCGACATAAAATTCACTACCACAGAACCAAGCTGAATTGGTTAAATAAGCCACAGGCTGACGCGTACCAAGACGAGTTTCAATTAAGCGAATCACACGCTCTTTTTCCACTAAAGTTAGGCGAGATTGATACATAGCTTCTGGCACATCAGCAGGTAGATAAAGAGCCGCCAACACTAACTGTTGCGCTTCATCCCAAGCATTGTCATAGCCATGACCATAGTAAAGGTCTGAGGTATTAAAATAACTATACGCCCAACGCATCATATCTTGAATGGTGGCTAAATCCTCCACTACCGCACAAGCCTGAATGTCTTCAAGCAACTCAAGGTTGTATTTATACATTATTTGTCCTTTGATTCATTAAGGTTTAATCCGCTTGTTATACCATATTTCGCTTTATGATAGAATGAGAAAAAATTGAGGAGATAAGTAATGTTAAATGATGATGATTTCGCCCTGTTTAGGGAAGCTGCACAAGGCACCAAAAAAATTGAGCAAAATACCTTTGTACCCAAAACACCGCCACGCCAAAAGGTGAGTGATTTCCGTGAACAGCAAGAACAAAAAGATACGGAATTTTTCTTTTCTGATGAGTATGAACCGCTGTTAAAAGAAGAAAATGAAAAAGTAAAATACTTACGCGAAGGCGTTGATCCTTATATTCTCAAACAACTTCGACGTGGTGATTTTCAGCCCGAACTCTTTTTAGATTTACATGGACTAACTAAAGAAAAAGCGAAACGAGAACTTGCCGCGCTAATTTTGGCTTGCGAACGCCAAAAAGTCTATTGCGCCAGCATAATGACGGGATTTGGCACACGGGCTTTAAAAGATCAAATTCCGCGTTGGTTAGTGCAACATCCAAAAGTACTTGCCCTTCATCAAGCCCCTCGCCAATGGGGAGGCGATGCCGCCATTTTGATTTTAATCGAACAACAAGAAACTTTAGAACAACTATTTAAACGCTAATACTGATCTGACAAGCGGTCGAATTTTGTAAATTTTTTGTGAAATTCGACCGCTTGCGATTAGAATTCGCCAGCATTTATTTTTTTAAGGAGATCTTATGCTTCAGCTTGTTTTAGCTATTTTATGCAGTGTGACTGTGGGGGTATTGATTAAATACGCCCGTATGAAAGGGATTCACATCGCCCAAAGTATTGCAGTCAATTATATTATTACAACAACCCTCACTTATTTCTTACTTAAGCCAGATTTTAAGGGTGAATCGCTCACGGATATTGTGATTCATCATCCCGCAGCTTATATCTTTGTGATTCTAAGCTTAAGTTTACCGATTGTTTTTTTAGTGCAAGCAAAATCATTAGAATACGCTGGCATTATTCGTACTGATGCCGCCCAACGCCTTTCGCTTTTTCTTCCCATTTTAGCGGCCTTTACCCTATTCGGAGAAACACCAAACCCTCATAAAATATTTGCTTTAGTGCTTGCATTTATTGCATTAGGCTGTTTACTTTGGAAAGGTCATGAAGGAATGAAAAAAGGAGGAAGAATCGCAATAGTTAGCCTTGCGCTTGTTTGGGTTGGCTATGGCATGATCGATATTCTCTTCAAACAAATTGCGAAATCTGGCTCGGCTTTTCCAGTTACGTTACTGATCGCCTTTATTGGCGCGGGAATTTTTATGTTTGCCTACCTATTTTTAACACGCACGAAATGGCACTTGCCAAGCATGTTGACGGGGATCTTATTGGGCGTGCTGAATTTCTGTAACATTTTATTCTATATTCAAGCACACCAAGCGATGAAAGATGACCCAACGTTAGTCTTTACCGGCATGAACTTAGGGGTTATCTGCTTAGGCACCTTTATTGGGGCAGCTGCTTTTAAAGAAAAAATCCATAAAGTGAATTATTTAGGTGTTGCTATTGCGATTGTTGCTATTATCTGCCTGTTCTATTGGAATTAATAACCAAAAGGTGCGTGAATTGAAAAACTCACGCACCTTTTTAATCTCTCATATTCACTTTTCTCACTAAATACACCCACCACAGCTGCCGCAACGCCAATCTTCTTTATTGACAGCTTGATAAAACGCACGAATTATCTTTTCTTCTAAAGGAATATTATGCTCAATAAACATATCTGAAAGCCATTCGATATTTTCAACAATCCAATCATCTTCATTTAGCCCTTCCCGATAGAGCTCATCATCTGGATCTAAATAATTATAGATATTCTCCGTGCCCATATCTTGATCTCTGCGCGCTCTAGGCAAGGTGACGGGTAAATCTAAATAACTAATCTCCCAATGGCCTAAACATAAGGTATTACCTTTTGCAGACCAACTGACTTTAAAAGGATTATTTTGCATAATGGAATGTAGAAAACCGTTCAATATGTAAAAAGTATATATATGAAACTAAGGTTAACCCATACTAAAAATCAGGTAATTGGCTTGATGAAAATCAAATAAGAATAAAATGCTTTATACTATTTTTTCCAAAATAGTTTTTCACTACTTTGCCAGATTGTTTCTGCAATATGCTCTGGTGATTCTTCTCTTAACTCACATAAAGCTTGAAAGCTCACTAAAAGACGTTCTGGTCGATTAGACTGCCCTTGAAAGCCAAATACGGGCATATCAGGCGAATCCGTTTCAAGCAAAAGACTCTCTAATGGCAGTTTACGGATAGCCTCTCGTGTTTTATTGGCACGGAGGTAAGTAATGGTTCCCCCAACACCAATTTTATAACCTAAATCTACGAAACGTTTTGCTTGATCGTAGCTGCCTGCAAAACCATGTACCACGCCTGTTTGCGGTAATTGTGCTTTTTTTAGAAAAACCGATAAAGCATCATGTGTTTTACGAGAATGCAAATTGACTGGCAAATTAAACCGCTTGGCAAATGCCAGTTGTGCTTCTAAAAACTCACATTGTTTTTGCCAAAGTTCTGGCGTGCTAATCTCTGCAACAGCTTTATCTAATCCAATTTCAGCAATCGCGGTACATTGCGGATCAGATTCATTTAAACGCTGTTCAAGTAATACTAAATCTGCTTGCGTATGCTGCTGAATATAAAGTGGATGTAACCCTAACCCATAAACTAAATGGTTTGGCATTTGATGGGCGCAAGCGGTCACTTTTTCAAAATTTTTTGCAAAAATCGCCACTATCAGTAATCGAGAGACACCTGCCTGCTCGGCATTTGCTACAAGCTGTGGAATCGATAAAGCAAGATCTTCTGCAACATAATCAAGGTGAGTGTGGGTATCAAAAAACGGCATAAGTTTTTAATAAAAATAGAAAACAAAAATAAAAGCGAGGACTTGCCTCGCTTTTCATTGATTTTGTGATTAGTTTGCCACTTCATAAGCGGATTCATCACGTTCGCCTAATGGTTTAAGCAAGGTAAAGAATAACACAATACACAATACTGTTGTCGCAAAACCAAGATATACAGAAAGTTGGTAATCTAAGCCAAAACCGATTGGGTTATAGAACAAGTAAGTTGCACAAACCGTTGTGATAAACCACGCAGGGATTGAAGCCACCCAGTGGAATTTTTTGTAACGGTATAAGTATGCTGCTGCAGTCCATAACATAACCATTGCAGTCATTTGGTTTGCCCAGTTAAAGTAACGCCATAATACATCAAATTTAACTAATGAAATTAAGTAACCAATAACAAATAATGGTACTGCAATATATAAACGTTTTACTAATGAACGTTGATCAATACGTAAGATTTCCGCTAATTGTAAACGTGCCGCACGGAATGCGGTATCACCTGAAGTGATTGGTAATACAACCACACCAAGTACTGCAAAAATACCACCAACAAAGCCTAAGAAGTGTAATGAACTATCATATACCACTTTCGATGGCGTACCTACATCAAGCACAGATTGAAGCGCTTGTGGGTTTTCATAGAAAGCAAGACCAACCATACACCAGATTAGTGCAATCACCCCTTCAGTAATCATCGCGCCGTAGAAAATGAAACGACCTTCACTTTCATTTTCAGCACAGCGAGCCATTAGTGGAGTTTGAGTCGCATGGAAGCCTGATAACGCACCACAAGAAATTGTCACAAATAAAAGTGGCCATGTAGGCATTCCATCTTTTACTTGGAAGTTTTGCATGAATTTCTCTAACGTTAATCCTTGTGAATCTGCGGTATCGATAGTACGGAAGAATTCGATTGGGTCATTTGGATTGAAATGTGCTGAAAGTAAGCCATAAACCATACCTACAGACATGAATAACAATAATGCGCCAAAGACTGGATAGATACGACCGATAATTTTATCAATCGGGAGAAGTGTTGCTAAAATGTAGTAAGCAAAAATAATGAATGTCCAGATCGTTACAATCGTTGCTTGGCTCATACCAAACACAGTAAGACCTGCATCTTTTACTGTTTGAGTAGCCGCTTCTACATCACCTAATTCTAATGGACCTTGAGCTACCCCTAATACATCCATTGTAATCGTACCCATTAATTTTGCTGGGCTTGATACAAATACCACACCTACTAAAACTAATAATACGATTGCTAATGCATTGATAAAGAATTTAACCGGACGACCTAAGAATTTACCCGCTAAATACGGCATTGTTGCACCATTATGACGGATACTTAACATACCACAGAAATAATCATGCACGGCACCTGCAAAAATACAACCGATTACGATCCAAAGCATCGCAACTGGTCCGTATAACGCACCAAGGATAGGACCAAAAATTGGGCCTGTGCCGGCGATATTTAATAATTGAATAAGCCAAATTTTCGTTTTCGACATTGGCATATAGTCAACACCATCATTCATTTGATACGCTGGCGTTTGACGTTTTGGGTTGATGACGAAAATTTTTTCAACAACCTTCCCATAAACGAAATAGCCAAGTACCAAGATGGCAATACATAAAAAGAACCACAACATAGTACAAATCCTTAATAATTTATATTCTAAGTTTAACCAAAAGTAAGTAGCCAAAAGCTGTGTATATTGTAGTGAGCAATACTGATAAAGTAAATTAGGATAATGAATTAAAAATTCAGTAATTTGAAAAATGTGAACAAAATCAAACTTTTTCTCTAAAAAACGAAATAAACTGAATAAAATACAATCAATTGAATATAAAAAAAGCCCCATACATAAACTAATGTATAGGGCTTCACAATTTATAAAATAACGTTATAGATTATTTAAACGTAATTCAATCAAAGCTTTTTCTTGCTCTGGTGCATCTGCTAAAGCTTGCTGATAAGCACTTTTCGCACCAGCATTATCGCCTTTAGCCACGAAAATATCACCCGTTAACACCGCTTTACGCAATGTCCATGCTTTTTCTTTAATTTGGCCTAATGTTGCCAATGCTGCATCGTAATTTTGAAGTTGATACTCTACTTGTGCTAAACGAAAACGCGCAACGGTTTGTAATGTTGCATCTTCAGCATTAACTGCTTGCTCTAAAACAGTTTTAGCTTTTGCAAAATCACCTTTATTAACCAGTTGCTGTGCTTCTGTAAATTGGGCAAAAGTTGCATAGCTATTATGCCCACTTTCTTTAATAAATTTCTCTACAAGCGGTTCATTTTTTATTGGATCTTGCAAATAGCTTTCGATTACATTGTCATACGCTGCTGAGCTTTCTTGCGAAATTTGTTGGTTATGGTTTTTCCAGAAATTCCAACCAAATACTGCGCTCGCCCCCACAAGCATTGCAAGTAAAATTGCACTACCATTTTGTTTAAACCAGCTTTTTGCTTCTTCAAACTGCTGTTCTTCGGTTTTATTAAAATATTGTTCGGTATCCATGATTCACCTTAAAAATGTTTTGTTAATGTTTCAATAATATCCGCTTGGCTAATAGTCACTTGCTCAGCACTTGAACGTAAATCTTTGACTACTACTGTTTTTTCTGCCACTTCCGATTCACCAATGACTAACGCCAGTTTTGCATCTACTTTATCTGCACGTTTAAATTGTTTTTGGAATTTACCGCCTGAACAATGTGTCATTACACGAACTTGTGGTAATGCATTGCGGATAGTTTCCGCTAATTGGAATGCATTAAGCGTTGCGCCTTCTCCAGAATAAACCAAATAAACATCAACTGTATTGGCAACTGGCACGGCAGCATTGACTTCTTGCACTAATAAAACTAAACGCTCTAAGCCCATAGCAAAGCCTACACCTGGGGCAGCATGACCGCCTAACTGTTCAACTAAGCCATCATAACGACCACCACCACAAACAGTACCTTGTGCACCTAAGGCTGAAGTTACCCATTCAAACACGGTTTTATTGTAATAATCTAAACCACGAACTAATTTCGGATTCACTTCATAGGCAATGCCCATATCATCTAATAACTGACAAAGCGTTGCAAAATGTGTACGGCTTTCTTCATCAAGATAATCGAGTAATTTCGGCGCATCATTAAGCACTTCTTGTAAGGCTTGGTTTTTCGTATCCAAGATACGTAGTGGATTTTTCACTAAACGCTCTTTTTCTTCATCGCTCATTAAATCTTGATGATTTTCTAAAAATGCCACTAACGCAGAACGATAGTTTGCACGCGCTTCTAATGAACCAATAGAGTTAAGCTGTAAAGAAACATGTTGGTCAATGCCTAATGCTTTCCATAAGCGTGCCGTTAAAATAATCAATTCTGCATCAATTTCTGGATTAGCAATACCAAACACTTCTACGCCAGCTTGATGGAATTGGCGATAACGTCCTTTTTGTGGACGTTCATGACGGAACATGGGGCCCATATACCAAAGGCGCTGTTCGTTATTATAGATCCAGCCATGCTCAATTGCTGCACGTACGCAGCCTGCGGTACCTTCAGGACGTAGAGTTAATTGTTCATCGTTATCCCAGAAAGTGTACATCTCTTTAGAAACAACATCGGTTACTTCTCCAATTGCACGTGCAAAAAGCGGGGTGCTTTCCACGATTGGCATACGAACTTCAGAATAACCGTAGCTAGCTAATACTTGTTTAACTTGTCCTTCCACCCATTGCCATAAGGGAGATTCAGTTGGTGCGCAATCGTTCATACCACGAATTGCTTGAATTACTTTTGCCATTGTTTTTGCCTGTTCATCAATAATAATCTGCTTATTCTAAATGAGTTAGCGTAATTCTCAAAATGCTTTATCGGTTGGAATAGAGATAGGAGAACAAGCGGTCAAATTTTACAAATTTTTTGCAAAAACTCCCGCTTGAGAAAAATTAGCCAAAAATAATCGGCAGTAACTCACCAATTTGATGAATTTCATAGGTTGGACGAATGGTCGTGTCGTTCGGTTTATTTGCATGATTGAACCAACAGGTATCAATGCCAGCATTATTGCCACCGAGCACATCAGAAGCCAGCGTATCTCCCACCATTAAAATGCGGGTTTTATCTTCACAATCCATTAGGGAAAACGCGTACTCAAACACCTGACGATCAGGTTTAGCCACCCCAATTTGCTCAGATACCACGACAATATCAAAATACTTTTCGGTTTTTGTATTTTCTAATCGGCGTTGCTGTAGCCCTGTAAAGCCGTTGGTGATAATGCCCATTTTAACTTTGCCGTATAACGCTTCTAGCATAGCTTCAACGCCTTCTAATGGTTTGCTAACCAGCGCCATTTCTGACATGAGCATTTGATTTAGCATTAAAGGCTCAACGCCAATTTGTTCAGATAGCTTTGCAAAACGGCGTTTTTGAATATCTTCAGCAGTAATTTCATTATTTTGATAAGCGACCCAAAGTGGCTGATTGATAGCTTGAAATGCCGCATAATCCTCTTGATTAAAATCGATCCCATAAGGGGCTAACATGGCTTTCAAACCATGAAAAGAGTTGAATGAATACAGCGTTTCGTCTGCGTCAAATAAGATCCAATCATATCGCATTATCTATAACTTCCTTTAATTTCCTCTGTGATCCACGCCACAAAATGTTCTACTTTTTCGCTTTTTGCCATTTGTGGCGGATAAACAACATAAAAGGCTTTTTCATCATAAACATCGGTTGTAAATGGCTCTACCATTGTGCCCTCATCAATTTCTGCTTGAGCAAGCATTCGGTTTGCTACCACCACACCTTGACAGTGTTTCGCCGCTTGAATTCCCATTGAAGTTGTGCCGAACATTGGGCCTGATTCAATTTCTACGCCATCAAGTTGTAAATGATCAATCATTTGCTTCCATTTCGTATGTGAACAAACATGGATCAAGTTTTTGCCCGCCAGATCTTCCGGTTTATTGATCGGGTTATCTTTTAAATACTCTGGAGAAGCTAGTACGAGAATACGCGCTCTGACCAATTCAATTGCCTCAAGGTTCTGCCAATTACCATTGCCATAATAAATCGCCACATCCGTATCTTTTCCAAATAGCCCTTCATCTTGTGGCATGGTGGTTAAACGCACTTCAATTTCTGGATAACGCTTATGGAAATCATTTAAGCGTGGCACCAGCCAATGCATCCCAAAAGATGGGGTTGTGCTAATAGAAAGCACCTGCCGACTATTTTTTAAGCGTACTTTTTCCGTGGCAGACGCAATTTGTAATAAAAGCGGTTGAATTTCTTGGAAATATTGCGAACCTGTTTCAGTAAGTTCTAGCTGACGATTACGGCGGTAAAATAATTTCGCCTCCAAAAAATCTTCCAATAATTTAATTTGATGGCTGACAGCAGCTTGAGTCACAAAAAGCTCTTCTGCAGCTTTGGTAAAATTCAAATGGCGAGCAGCAGATTCAAAAGCTTTTAACGCATTTAACGGCGGCAGTTTTTTATTCATAATCTTCTTCTTTTAAATAATCGCGAATATCGCGCGAAATTCATTACTTTATTTTATCCTGAAAATAAAAATAATTCATTTGTAGTAGTGGTACGACATCTCTATAATGCGCCCCGTACTTAATAAGGATAGTGATTTTTTGATTTTCGTCAAATTTTCCTGAAATTTTAAGTATGATGTTGTGTTTGCATATTGGTCTAGGTAACTAGACTAGAGTAACGAAAGTTACTCGTTTCACTTCCTGTATATTTCAAACCCTTTTGGTTTATGCCCCTCATTTGAGGGGCTTTTTTTGCCCTAAAAAAATTTATCTATCATTCTAACAGGAAAAAAACTTATCTACAAACTAACGGGCTGGATTTGAAGCTTCACCTTTTTCTTCATTTTCTGAAGTCGAAATAATCGCCTGTGATGCTTTATCCATTTTCACATCAATTTTATGATCCACCACAACATTCATGTTAATCGTAATCCCTTCTGCTGGCGTTTCCAGCTGAATTTTTGGCATACAAGCGGTTAAATTTAGCAAACAAATTGCAAATAAAAGGTTGAGTTTCATTTATTGTTATCCAGTTTTTGATAAATATGGTTTTCTATTTGTTGTTCAATATTAGAAGCCGCATTCATCAGGCTCCATAAGCCAAAAATATTTTCTTGGTGTGTGTAATTAAAGTTGACCTTCGCTTTTTCTTGCTGATTCAGCTGTAGCTTAAGCTGGGCGGCCAGTTTCATATCACCACTTTTTGGCACATTGATGCTAGCAGCCATATCCGCCACTTTGGTATCGTTGAGTAGGTACAACAAAATTCGTTCTGAATAACCACTACTTTGCGAAATGGCTTTCATCAATGCATCCGAAATTTTCAAATATGAAGTTTCTGTTTGCGCCAATCGCCCATCACAAATATAGCAAGGTTCTCCTGATAACCAAAATGGCAAAGTCGCATTTGCTTTACCACGAAGATCAATTTGCTGATAGTTAGCCACTTCCATCATTCGCTCGAATCGAATATTTTCCAACTGCAAAAGCGCCACTTTGACTTGAGGCAAAGAAAAATGTTCCACTTTTAATTTGCCATCTAATAAATCAAGTTCTAGCTTGCGTAAATTAAGCGGTTGTTTTTGGCTATAAGGATAATGCCCATCAATGTTTACATGCACATTTTGGATCGGCACGCCTGCATTGATTTCTGCAATCTTCACCGCTATTGGTTTACGTTGACCAAAGGTTAAATGATCGCCTGAAAGTTGGAATGGAAAAGTAAACTCAATACCATTTATTTCCCCTTTCGGCAAAGAAAGTCCTGCATCAGTAATGGAAAGCTCTCCGCTCGCAACTAAACCTTTTTGTGCTTGAGTCTGGAATTGGGTGTTCCCTTTTACCGTACCAGATTTAATCACCCAGTTCATTTTAGGCGGAATCAAACTTTGGAACACACTTGCCGGCTGCGATGCCCATTGAATGTTGCCCACAAATTCACTGGCATTTGCTTTCAATTGGCGCTTCGCATTAAGCATCAATGGGCCCACTTTTCCAGCTTGGAATTCGCCTTTAAATTGAAGTGTCTCTAACTCACCGTTAAAAGTCACTTTGGCACGTGGCTGTGGCAGTTTACCACCATAGTTAAAAAATAATGCGGGCGAGCTGAGTTCTGCGCCACCGGTAAGCGTCCAATCTTCATAGAAAAATTTCACTGGCTCGGTTAGTTTTAGCTGACTTGGCGCTAGCTCAGCATTCCCAATGTTTGTGCCATTCATCTCGCCATCTAGCTGCAAAAATTGAATAACATTGTTATGCCAATTCCCTTTTCCTGCTAATTTGACCTTGCTATTTAGGCTTTTGAGCATCGCACCGCCATCTAATGTCCAGCCCCAAAAATTCTTGTTTCCCTTGCCATCGAAATCATCGAAAACCTCTGAAAGCCCCATTTTAAAATGGCGGGCTTGCCCTTTGAGTTGAAAATCAATGTCGCTAAAATCTGGCGATTCAGCTTTCAAATGTGCTTGAAGTGGGCCACTTACGCCATAGCGGTTAATCTCTACTGTACCTAACGGGATAGTCAATTCCTTAATAGTTAGTAAACGCTCTTGACCGCTAATAATTTGGAACATAGATTTTGGCGAGAAAGTAAGACCAGACTGATTCGCATCAATGGTCGCCTGACTAAACAGACGAAAACCATGATATTTCACATAGCCTGATAAAGTGAGCGGCAGAATAAAATAATCGGGCGATTCAATGACTCCACTTGTTGTCGCAAGGCTGAGCGTATGCTTATCTTCTGAAAACAGGTTCATTCTAAATGCCGTTTCTAGCGGAAAAATTTCGCCTTGCATAATGTTTTTCGGCTTCAACGTGGCTGTTGTTGAACCGTTAATCGGAAAATCGGGTAGCCACCCCCAATTAAACTTCCCTTGGTAAATTTCTAACTGGGTAAAATCAAATTTAAATGGCAATGCTAATTTATTCTCAGGCTGTGTTTCTGAAATAAAGGTCAAGTTGCCCAATAAATTGTTCTCATTATCTGACTGCCAAGTCAGCCCTAGACTCCCCTCTTGCAGCCCTTTTTCAGAGACAATATTTTCTGGCAAGATCCAGTGATAGTCACTTTCAAAATATTGCGGAAGTGAAAGAATGTTTTCATTGAGTTGTGTCGTAAATAACAGGTTGTGCTTTTCTGTTTCACTTGGGTGATAACTCACATTACCACTTAACCGACCATTGGTAAAATCCCCTTCAAATTCGACCGCTTGTTGTTTCAAAGAAAGCGATAATTTGCGACCTTGATGAACCGCTTGAATTTTTGCAGGGGTTGCGAATAATTGGCTTAAACGAGGAGAAAGATCCGCTGGCAAATTTTGCCAAGCTAATTCATCTACTGTTAATTTTGTTGCTGGCGCTAATAAAAGCCATTTATTTAAGGAAAAATTAGATTCATCTTTTTCTGATTCAGGAAAAAGGCTAAAGCAGTGATAATCTAACGTCACTTTTGTGGCACTTAATTGATAACCTTGCGGATTAAATGACAAATTATCAAGTGCAACCAACGGACATTGCTGATACTGAACAATCAACTGCGGTAAATGTATGCCTGTTTGATTTGCAGAAAAACCGCCAGATGGCGTAGAAATTTGCCAATTTTCAGGCAAAAAACGGTTTGCAACACCAGAAAAATAGGTGCCGAAAAATAGAAGGCTTGCACTAATGATCAGCAATAGCAACAAGCCTAAGAGAACCAATAACCTTTTCTTTATCATTATCCAATAGATACTAGCGGGTAAAGCATTGCTAAAAAGGTAGCCGCAGACCAACCCACTGGATTTTTAATCTGTTTCTCTTTTTTACCCAGTAATAACCAAGCTAATATTGCTAAAATTACAAATTGCACCACAAAATAGAGAATAAATGGCACAAATGGAGTTTCTGGCATAATCTGTACTTGTTGGTAAAGCACGAAAACCGTCCAAATATAATTCATGACTAAAGCTAAAATTGCCAGTTGAATTAACAGCTTAAAGAAACCTTCTAAGCGACTATTTGCCAGCATTAAATACCAACCAGAAAGCAATAAACCCAATTGCAGTTGCGCAAAATTATTCGCCCGCAAGCCATTTAACAATGAAGGAATTTCCCACCAATATACCGCTAAATATTGCAAAATTGCCACGATGGCAACGCCAAAACTACAATAAATCATTGTCTGATACAGGTTATCTTCATCTGCATCTTGCCAGTAAAGAATGGGTAATAATACCGCCATAACCGCAACTAATAACAATGGAATATGCTTAGGCGTAAAACCATAACTATATGCCAAATTGCCTAAGGCAAATACAGCTAAAAATTTCAACACAAAGGTTAATCGGCCGCGCTGCCCGGGGCAAATTTGCCCTTTCCAAAGCACAACACTCATCACGATACTGACAACTAGAAAGCTCAACAAATAAGGGGAAATAAAAATCATATTTTGCGGCGCAAAATAATAATTAAGACACATTTGAACAAAAAGCATACCAAGCATTGGCAGCAGCGCATGCACTGCAATTTCTAGTTTTTTTTCCGATTCATGTTCGTGCGACATAATAAACCTTATTTAAAATGATTTTGACTCAAGATTATGCCATAATACGACAGTTTTTTTAACGACTTAAGAGGTGAGAAATGAGAATTTTACACACGATGCTACGTGTTGGCGACCTAGAACGTTCTATTAAGTTTTATACTGAAGTTTTAGGAATGAAATTGCTCCGTACCAGCGAAAATGCTGAATATAAATATACTTTGGCTTTTGTTGGCTATGGTGATGAAAGTGAAAATGCGGTTATCGAATTAACCTATAACTGGGGCGTAGATAAATACGACTTAGGCACAGCTTACGGCCACATCGCATTAGGTGTAGATGATATTTATGCCACTATTGAAGCAATTCGTGCGGCAGGTGGTAAAATTACGCGTGAACCAGGCCCAGTATTAGGCGGTAAAACTGTTATCGCTTTTGCTGAAGATCCAGACGGTTATAAAATCGAATTCATTGCAAATAAAGAAGCTCAAGCAGCTTTAGGTAACTAACTCTTTTTACAAGCGGTCTGATTTTGTCAATTTTTTGCAAAATTCGATCGCTTGCATTTTTATTATGACAACAGAAACCGAACAACCAACCGATTATAATTTACTAAAAAATCGTTTTCGTGGCTATTTGCCCGTGATTATTGATGTAGAAACTGCCGGTTTAAATGCCCAAACTGATGCCCTGTTAGAACTTGCCGCAATTACCGTGAAAATGGATGATGCAGGTTATTTAGTACCAGATCAGCAATGTCATTTTCATATTCAGCCATTTGAAGGGGCGAATATCAATCCAGATTCACTTAAATTTAATGGCATCGACATTGATAATCCATTACGTGGCGCGGTTCCGGAGAACATTGCAATTCCAGAAATGTTTAAAATGGTTCGTAAAGCGATGAAAGCACAAGGTTGCCAGCGTGCAGTAATTGTGGCACATAATGCTGCATTCGATCAGGGTTTTTTACACGCTGCCATTAAACGTATTAATGCTAAACGTGATCCGTTCCACCCCTTTGCAATGTTTGATACTGCAACTCTTGCTGGATTTATGTACGGACAAACCGTATTAGTCAAAGCCTGCCAAATGGCCAATATTGCTTTTGATGGCAAACAAGCGCACTCCGCACTTTATGATACGGAAAAAACAACTGAATTATTCTGTCAAATGGTGAATCGTCTAAAAGATCTTGGCGGTTTTCCACTACAAGCGGTTGAAAAATCAGAATAATTTGCAAAAAACAAAAACCCAGCTTTCGCTGGGTTTTCTTTTATAATCTTCTCGATTATTCAGCAACAACGTTGATTGTTACTACTGCATTCACTTCTGGGTGTAAGTGAATTTTAACTTCGTGTTCGCCAGTGCTACGTAATGGACCTTCGCCTAAACGTACTTCAGCTTTCACTACTTCAACACCTGCTGCAGTTAATGCATCAGCGATGTCTTTAGCAGAGATTGAACCGAATAAACGACCATCATCACCTGCAGTTGCAGAAACTGCTACAGCAGCTAATGCACTTAATTGTGCAGCGCGAGCTTGTGCTGTTGCTAATGCTTCAGCCGCTTTTGCTTCTAATTCTGCACGACGAGCTTCGAAGTGAGCGATATTCGCTGCAGTTGCCATAACCGCTTTACCTTGTGGGATTAAGTAGTTACGTGCAAAACCTGCTTTTACTTCAACTTGTGAACCTACACCACCAAGGTGAGCAACTTTGTCTAATAAAATAACTTGCATTGTTCTTACCTCTTCTTAGTGATTGTGTGTATCAGAATAAGGTAATAACGCTAAGTAACGAGCGCGTTTGATTGCGCGTGCTAATTGGCGTTGGTACTTCGCACGAGTACCAGTAATACGGCTAGGAACAATCTTGCCGTTTTCAGAAATGTAGTTCTTTAATGTAGCGATATCTTTGTAATCGATTTCAACAACATTTTCCGCTGTGAAACGGCAGAACTTACGACGACGGAAATAACGTGCCATTTGGCTTCTCCTGATCTATAAATTCAATATGTTCGGCGTGTAAAACTAACTGGTTCAAACCATGATAATCTTTGTGAGTGTGGAGAAATCCACTAATGCTCACTTTACTGCCGAGCTTTATTTGTTGGGTTATTAAACTAAATTGATTGCCATTTAAAATCACTTGGATTTTACACCACGCTTGACGTTCTAAATTTACTTCAATTTGTGTTGAACGATGTTCAATCCAAAATTTATAACTTGGAATACCTAGCGGGCTTTGGCTTTGTTTAACTACTGAGCAAACTGTACCGCTCAGAATTAAACGATTTTCAATCGGCAAATTACTCGCCTGCTTCTTCTACTACAACTGCTTCAGCAGCTTTGCTTTCTTTAGCTTTCACCATAGGTGAAGCTTCGGTTACTGCAGTTTTAGTATGAACAACTAAGCTACGAAGAACGGCATCGTTGTAACGGAAGTTAGTTTCTAACTCATCGATTACACTTTGTGGTGCTTCTACATTCAATAACACATAGTGTGCTTTGTGAAGTTTGTTGATTGGGTATGCTAATTGACGACGACCCCAATCTTCTAAGCGATGAACTTGACCGCCAGCTTCTTTAACAGATGCTGTGTAACGCTCAATCATTGCTGGTACTTGTTCGCTTTGGTCCGGATGAACCATAAAAACGATTTCGTAGTGACGCATTGACTATCCTTACGGGTTAGCAGCCTCCAACGTTAGCCAGTCACCAGCTTGTGGAAGCAAGGATTAAAAACAAATGTGACTGAACGCGCAAATTATACAGACTATCCGACATTTCGCAAGTTATTTTTTAACCATAATTGCAGACAAGCGGTCAAATTTGGAAAAAGATTTACAAATGAATCTTCGCTAGGTGTTTTTATAGAAATATAGTAGACTTACGCAATCGTTTGCTTAAGCTTATTTCAAGGAAATTCAAATGAATATTTTAATTATTGGCAATGGTGGTCGAGAGCATGCTTTAGCGTGGAAAGTCCGCCAATCTCCTCTTGTAGACAAAGTTTTCGTTGCGCCAGGAAATGCAGGAACGGCACAAGAAAACGGGGTTGAAAATGTCGCTATTTCCGCCACTGACGTACCCGCATTAGTTGAATTTGCAAAAGCCAACCAAATCGGCTTAACCATTGTTGGGCCTGAAGCGCCATTAGTTATAGGCGTGGTTGATGCTTTCCGTGCCAATGGATTAAAAATTTTTGGCCCAACTCAAGCTGCCGCCCAATTAGAAGGTTCAAAAGCGTTTACTAAAGATTTCCTTGCTCGCCACCAAATTCCAACCGCTGAATATCAAAACTTTACTGAAGTTGAGCCAGCTTTAGCCTACTTAAAAGAAAAAGGTGCGCCAATTGTGATTAAGGCGGATGGTTTAGCGGCAGGTAAAGGGGTTATCGTTGCGATGACTCTAGCAGAAGCTGAAGAAGCGGTTAAAGATATGCTGTCAGGAAATGCCTTTGGCGATGCGGGTAGCCGTGTTGTCATTGAAGAATTTTTAGATGGTGAAGAAGCCAGCTTTATCGTGATGGTCGATGGAAAACACGTTGAACCGATGGCAACCAGTCAAGACCACAAGCGTGTAGGCGAAGGTGATAAAGGGTTAAATACTGGCGGTATGGGTGCTTACTCCCCTGCACCTGTAGTCACCGCTGAAATTCATCAACGCGTGATGGATGAAATTATCTACCCAACGGTTAATGGCATGGCATCAGAAGGTAATCCTTATACTGGTTTCCTTTATGCGGGCTTAATGATTATTCCAAACGGGCGACCCAAAGTGATTGAATTCAACTGCCGGTTCGGTGATCCGGAAACCCAACCAATTATGATGCGATTAGCATCTGACTTAGTTGAACTTTGCTTAGCTGCATGCGATGAAAAACTTGATAGCGTTAAATCAACTTGGGTAGAACAAGCTGCATTAGGCATTGTACTCGCAGCAGAAGGCTATCCAGGCGATTACCGTAAGCATGATGAAATTTCAGGCATTCCACAAACACCAAACGCAAATCAAAAAGTGTTCTTAGCAGGTGTAGAAGAAAAAGCAGGGAAATTATTAACCAATGGCGGGCGCGTGTTATGTGCAACTGCATTAGGTAATTCGGTTTTTGAAGCGCAACAATCTGCACTTGCGCTTGCAGAACAAATTCAATGGACTGGGCGTTTTTATCGTCGTGATATTGGCTATCGCGCGATTGCTCGCGAAAAAGCCTAGTTTCCTAAACGCAAGCGGTCATTTTTCTTCATTTTTTTGCTATCTGCAAAACCAATGAGAAAAATGACCGCTTGTTTATTTTAATTTTTATGCTTTCAATTGTTTTTGAAGCTTAGTCCAGTTATAGAAACCGTAAATAGAATTCACTAAATAGGCAATGTACATCACTCTCATCGAAGGATTCTCTTCCCACCATAATAAGATTGATAACACATTCAGCACAATCCACAACAACCACTGCTCACGATAACGCAAAATCATCAACAATTGTGCAGCACAAGTCGTAATGGTTGTAACTCCATCTAATGAAGTTGAGCTTCCGCCTGCTGCTTTTAATGCTTCAATAAATAATAAGGTAAATACTGTAAGGCTCACTAACAATATTGCCCAACCTTTAAAATCCAGTGCTTTAGCAACAACTTCTTCACTGCCCACATTATCTTTTTGCATGTTGGCTTTCCATAGGAAATAACCAATAAATTGTGCTGGTAAATAAATATAAAGTACGCTATTCATTTCCCCAATATAATTTTGGTGCCAAGCTACATAGAAATAAGTATAAGCAAAGATCAAACCGAAGAAATAGTTACTAATCTTCCCTTTACTGACTAACACCACACAAATTGTACCGGTAATACCAGAAATCGCATCTAACAAGGGCGCTGAAGTTTGTATCAGCAACCAAAGTTGCGCTCCAACACAAAAAACCAATAGTAAAACTTCGAACGGTTTCCAACCAGACAGCTCTTGACGGATAAAATCTGAAAGTGCTTGTTTATTCATTCATTCCTCCAGAATGTAGTTAATTCTTGGCTATTCTACGCTTTATCCGCCAAAAATGTAAAGCATAAACTACATATTTAATGATAATCCGCCTGAAAAACCTAAAAAAACGCATTTGCTTTACAATATGAATTTAATCCTAATTCAACATTAAAAAAACAAGCGGTTGAATTTTGCAAATTTTTTGCAGAATCTACCCGCTTGTGCTCACTAAGCGCCTGATTGCTTGCCATTTATACTAAAATTTTTTAGAATCCTGTCCTTATTTCCATGACTAATATTGAGAATTTTGCATGTCTGACAAACGATATGGTGCGGATGAAATCACCGTTTTAAAAGATCTTGAGCCCGTTCAACTGCGCCCTGGTATGTATACCGATACCACCCGTCCTAACCACCTCGGACAAGAAGTGATTGATAATAGTGTGGATGAAGCCCTCTCTGGCTATGCCTCTCATATTGATGTGATTTTACATGCCGATAATTCATTAGAAGTGATTGATAACGGGCGAGGCATGCCGGTTGATATTCACTCTACCGAAAAAATTTCAGGGGTGGAGCTGATCTTAACTAAGCTACACGCTGGCGGTAAATTCTCAAATAAAAACTATACGTTTTCAGGTGGCTTACATGGCGTAGGGATTTCTGTCGTAAATGCACTTTCACAACGCGTTGAAATCAAAATTAAACGCCATGGAGAAATCTATGCGATTGCCTTTGAAAATGGCGTAAAAGTTGAAGAACTCACTGTTATTGGCAGCTGCCCGAAAAAACAAACTGGAACTACCGTCCGTTTTTACCCAAATCCAAAATACTTTGATAGCCCACGTTTCTCGGTAAGCCGCCTGCGTCATTTATTACGTGCTAAAGCGGTATTATGTCCAAAATTGACGATTCGTTTTATCGATCATATCAACAATAATGAAGAAACTTGGTACTACGAAGATGGATTATCTGACTACCTTTCTGAAGCGTTAAAAGAGTCTGAATCACTCCCTAACCCACCCTTTATTGGCGATGTTGTCGGCGAAACTGAAGCGGTAAGTTGGGCGTTAACTTGGTTACCTGAAGGCGGAGAATTATTAGCAGAAAGTTATGTCAACTTAATTCCAACTTCACAAGGCGGCACCCATGTAAACGGCTTGCGAAATGGTTTATTTAAAGCCATGGTAGAGTTCTGTGATATTCATAATTTACTCCCGAAAGGGGTGAAATTAACCGCAGAAGATGTGTGGAATCGCTGTGCTTATGTGCTTTCTTTAAAAATTCAAGAGCCACAATTTGCTGGTCAAACCAAAGAGCGCTTATCTTCCCGCCAAGCTTCAAGCTATGTTGATAGCGTGATTAAAGATGCATTTAGCTTATGGCTTAATCAAAATGTTCAGATTGGTAAAACTTTAGCCGATATGGCGATTAGCTCGGCGCAAAGCCGCTTACGTGCTGCGAAAAAAGTAGTCCGTAAAAAACTGGTGAGTGGCCCAGCATTACCAGGTAAGTTAGCAGATTGTCTTTCACAAGATTTAAGTCGAACTGAGCTTTTCTTAGTGGAAGGAGACTCTGCAGGTGGTTCTGCTAAACAAGCGCGAGATAAAGAATTCCAAGCGATTTTGCCACTACGCGGTAAAATTTTAAATACTTGGGAGGTTTCTTCTGATCAAGTCTTAGCTTCACAAGAAGTGCATGATATTGCGATTGCAATTGGTATTGATCCAGATAGTGATAATTTAGAAGAGCTTCGCTACGGTAAAATTTGTATTCTTGCTGATGCCGACTCTGACGGTTTACATATTGCCACCTTACTATGTGCACTCTTTTTACGTCACTTCCCACAATTAGTAAAAAATGGGCATGTTTATGTAGCAATGCCACCACTTTATCGTATTGATGTGGGTAAAGACCAAGTCCACTATGCTTTAGATGAAGCCGAAAAAGAGGCTATTTTACACCGTTTGGCAAGCAAAAAAGCCAAACTAAACGTACAACGCTTTAAAGGATTGGGGGAAATGAATCCAAGCCAACTGCGTGAAACGACCATGGATCCAAGTACGCGCCGCTTAGTTCAACTGACATTAGATGAAGGCGATGAGCAAACACCTTCAACCTTTGAAATTATGGATATGATGTTAGTGAAAAAACGTTCTGAAGATCGTAAAAAATGGTTACAAGAACGTGGTAATGAGGCCGATATAAATGGCTAATCATAGAGGCAAGATGAATAATCTTGCCTTTTCTTATTTTATTTTGAATAAATCTCACGAATTTTTAAAAATTTTGTGAATCTTGTCACAAATTTATAACATTCTTATTTAGATTCCCTGATTTACACAGTATATTGCCATTGAGCTTATTTTTGTGGGAGGCTCTTATGACAACTAATGCACCAACTAACAACTCAAATTTTCGCAATAACCTCATTTTTATTGCTGATGTTGTTCTCTTTTTTATCTTATTAAAAGTTTTACCTTTTACGCCTGAAGCCAATAAAGGGCTTGCCTTATTGGTTTTTGTTGCAGTACTTTGGCTAACCGAAGCACTACATGTAACTGTGACTGCCCTTCTCATTCCATTATTGGCAATTGGATTGGGATTAGTAAAATCTAAACAAGCGCTTATTGCTTTTGCTGATCCAACCATTTTCCTCTTCTTTGGGGGATTTGCTCTCGCTACCGCATTGCATATTCAAAAATTAGATAGACTCATTGCCAACAAAATTATGGCGCTTTCTAAAGGCAAATTATCTGTTGCTGTGCTCTATTTATTTGGTGTGACTGCATTTCTCTCAATGTGGATGAGTAACACAGCCACTGCTGCAATGATGTTACCTTTAGCCATGGGGATTTTAAGTAAATTAGATCGTGACGCACATCATAACACCTATGTTTTTGTACTATTAGGAATTGCTTATAGCGCAAGTATCGGTGGAATGGGAACGCTTGTAGGGAGTCCGCCAAATGCTATCGTGGCATCTCAATTACACCTCACATTTGCTGATTGGATTAAATACGGTTTACCTATTATGCTTATTTTGATGCCATTGATGGTAGGCACACTTTATGTCGTCTTTAAACCGAAATTTAATATCTCCTTTGATCAACAATTTGAAAAAATTGAGCTTAACCGCCAACGTGTATTAACTTTAGTTATTTTCTTATTCACGGCATTATTCTGGGTATTCAGCTCTCAACTTAATCCATGGATTTCTGAATTATTAGGTATTTCTGGCAAAATCGGTAGCTTCGATAGTATCGTCGCATTAACTGCCGCAGCTATCGTTTGTATTACCCGCGTGGCATCTTGGCAACAAGTACAAGAAGGCACTGAATGGGGCGTATTATTCCTATTCGGTGGTGGCTTGACCTTAAGCGAAGTACTTGGACAAACTGGTGCAAGCAAAATCATGGCTGATGGTATTGTAAGCTTAATTGAAGGTGGTCACTTCTATGTGATTGGCTTAATTGTCGCAACCTTCATCATCTTCTTAACCGAGTTTACTTCTAACACTGCAAGTGCTGCATTATTAGTACCAATCTTTATTTCGATTGCTCAGGCACTCAATATGCCACCGCTAGGTTTAGCATTGATTATCGGTTTAGGCGCATCTTGTGCCTTTATGTTACCAGTTGCAACACCACCGAATGCAATCGTATTTGGTACCGGTGAAATTAAACAAACGGAAATGGTTAAAGCAGGTTTCTGGCTAAACATTATCTGTATTCTTGTGATTGCAACTATCGGCTATCTCTTCTGGCTAGACTAATTTGCAAAATTCTTCGCAAATTTAACCGCTTGAACATCCCTTGCTTGATGATACTTATCATATCTAGCAAGGGATGTTTGATCTAAAGCAAGAATCTTGATAAAAATTGTACAAAAAATGTATTTCTGTTCATACTTTACACTATCTGATATTTCCTCTGCGTGATTTTTTGTTATAGTAAAAATCCTCTAATATACCTAAGGATGATTATGTCTGAGCAAATACACGACAACACTCAACAAGCTAAAAATTATCGCAATACGATGATTTTTATTTTTGATGTGATTTTATTTTTCACATTATTAGCTTTTTTACCTTTCGATCCTGCGCCGAATAAAGCCTTAGCACTACTTGCCTTTGTTGCCGTACTTTGGCTCACAGAAGCTTTACACGTTACTATTACCGCCCTTTTTATTCCCGTACTGTCTATTTTATTAGGCTTAGTTGATTCTAAACGCGCATTGGTTGCTTTTGCTGATCCCACCATTTTCCTCTTCTTTGGAGGCTTTGCGCTTGCAACTGCATTGCATATTCAAAAAATTGATAAACTGATTGCTAATAAAATCATGGTGCTTGCCAAAGGTAATCTATTTGTTGCCGTGCTTTATCTCTTTCTTGTTACTGCCGTGCTTTCAATGTGGATGAGTAATACGGCAACAGCTGCAATGATGTTACCGCTTTCACTCGGTTTATTAAGTAACCTAGATAAAGAAAAAGACCACGACACCTTTGCTTTTGTCATCTTAGGTATTGCATATAGCGCAGGTTTAGGTGGAATGGGCACATTAGTTGGCAGCCCTCCGAATGCGATTGCGGCCTCTCAATTAGGCATAGGCTTTGCAGAATGGCTTTATTATGGTCTACCAATGGTTGTCTTATTATTACCAGCAACTTTAGCTGTACTTTATTTCAACTTCCGCCCGAAATTTAATTCAAGCTTTGAATATGTAGCAGAAAATATCCAGCTTGATCGCAAACGTGTTACCACATTAGGCATCTTTTTAGTCATTGCCCTGTGCTGGGTTTTTGGTGACCAAGTCAATAACTTCATCTCGCCTTTACTCGGTTTAAAAGAAAAAATAGGTAGTTTTGACAGCCTTGTTGCAATGATTGCAGCCTTAGCACTTTGTGCAACTCGCGTAACCACTTGGAAACAATTACAAGAAGGTACTGAATGGGGTGTATTATTTTTATTCGGTGGTGGTCTCACACTAAGCTATGTGCTTAGCCACACTGGTGCAAGCAAAATTATGGCCGAAGGTATCGTAGAACTGATCGAGGGTAAGCACTACTACATTATTTGCTTAATTATTGCTGCTTTTATCTGTGTCTTAACGGAATTTACTTCTAATACCGCTAGTGCAGCATTGTTAGTGCCAATCTTCATCTCTATTGCGCAATCACTTCAAATTGATCCTCGCGCTTTTGCATTGATTATTGGTTTCGGGGCATCTTGTGCCTTTATGATGCCGGTTGGTACACCACCAAACGCCATTGCATTTAGTACTGGCATTGTGACCCAACGGGATATGCTCCGCTCTTATAAAATCAGCTTAGTCTGTATCATAACGCTTTCATTAATTGGCTATTTTGTTTGGTTAAAATAGTTTAGGAAATAAAAAACAGAAGGCAGCTTTAAAGCTGCCCTCTTTTTGCAAAAAATTTTGAAAATATGACCGCTTGTTAAGCGCTTACTTCCCACCAAATCAATGCCCATTTTGTTTGGCCATGTTTAATCGGCTCACCTTTTTCCATTTTGGCTTGATAAAAGGCAGCCAATTTCTCTTTCTCTTCTTCCGTTAATGTCCCTAAAGAAAACTCGACTGAAGCAAGCAAATCTTCAAAACTCTCACCTAAAAATCGCCCTGAATCTGATTCAATAAAATTCACATTTGCCAAAATGCCTTTTTGATATAGCCTATTTACCAAATAAATATAGGTTGGAAAACCACAATCATCTCGCCCGATAGCCTCAAAAATGGCTTCATCTAAAAAATGGGGTTGCGTCACAGAAGTTAGATAAACACGTTTTTTCGCTTTAGCACAGAGTTTCTCGATCATATCATCAAGATCATCGACTAAAGTAGAACGTGAAGCCAACACAACATCTACTGCTGGCACCTCAGCCCAATCATCTGACCATGAATAGTGCAACAGTGTAATATTCGATAAATTTAGCTGTTGCTGGAATTTGCTAAGCTGAGCCAGCATTCCTTCACTGTAATCTAGTGCATACACAGCACGACATTGTTGCGCGAGTGGCAGCGCAAAGGTACCCGGCCCGCAACCAATATCTAATACGGTTTCATCCTCACCAATGGCTATTTTTTCTAACAATGTTTGATTATAACGGCTCGGCTTGCCCACTAAATTTTCAGCCATCTTCGCAGCTTTTTTATCCCATTTAGTTGCGGGCAAATTAAAGCGATTGCAGGCTCTTAAATGTGCCTGATAAAGTTCATTAAAATCAATTTGCTGAATTGTCATCTCGTTCTCCTTTTTCTTTTTATACTATGCCAGATAAAAAACAAGGCGCATTAGATAATGCGCCTTGTTTTGTCATTTTCGATAACCAAACCTTCTGGATTAACGAGCACGGAAAATAATGCGTGCTTTACTTAAATCGTATGGGGTCATTTCTACTGTCACTTTATCGCCAGTTAAAATACGAATATAGTTTTTACGCATTTTTCCTGAAATGTGCGCAGTTACCACATGACCATTTTCTAATTCCACACGGAACATGGTGTTAGGTAAGGTTTCTAAAATTGTGCCTTGCATTTCAATGCAATCTTCTTTAGCCATTTATGCCTCTATAAGTCTATCAATAAGTTTTAAAAAACGGGGGATATTATACTCGGATGCGACTAAATTACAATCATTTCCGATTATACAACCGACGGCGACGATGAAAGCGTTGCGCTTGACCTTGGTTTGATTCTACTGTTTGGCGAACAGGCGTATGAATGACAATTTTCCGTCTTGGGAACAAATAATAAAAAACACTCACAAATAACCCGCCGACTAAAACCAGAATAATCAATTCACCATAAAGTTGGCGAAACATTGCCCCGATTTTATCATTCGTATTTTTAATATATTGCGAATCAAAAGTTACGCGTAAAAATCCCGCCAATTCAGATTTCACTAACACCGGTTCTACAATTTGTTGGGTATCAGAATTCAGTAAACTCTGTTTCAGCTCCAAGGCATTTTGACTTTGTGCTATTAACTGACCTGAAGGCGAATAGAGATTTGCATCCAAAATAAAATCTTCTTGCGCAAAGCTATCTAATGCCGCATTAAGCTCCTCTGTTTTCGTATTTTTGGCTAACATCAATGCAAACAAATTTGCCTGCTGACGAACCAACACATGCGATAAACTTGATACTTGGCTCATACTAGAGAGCTGAGAGCCGATTCTAAACTGTTTCACGCCATTGAGGATTACCCCAACCACTGCGACACAAAGCCCCAAAATAAACAGCACTAACAGTACTTTTATCAATTTTTCACGGGAAAGGTACATAAAGAATTGCGAATACCGAACTGATAATAGATAATTTGGCATCATTATCTATAAAAAGAGAACGTTATGTCAAACACCGTCTTGCTTTACGCTCGCCAACTTAATGACGACCAATGCACACAATTTGCACAACAGAGCCATGCTCAACTCATTAAACGAACAGACTATTTAGGCTATCAACTTGCCTTTTTCAATAGTGAACAATCCGCTCGTACTTTGCGCGCACTGGCTGCAGAATATCAAGCTGACATTGCCGATCTTGATATTGTCGCGCGTTTAAGCCAACCTGGGTTATTAGTGATGGATATGGATTCCACCGCAATTAAAATTGAGTGTATTGATGAAATTGCCAAATTAGCAGGAGCAGGTGAAGTAGTTTCAGCCATTACCGCTAGCGCTATGCGTGGTGAGCTAGATTTTGAGCAAAGCCTGCGCAAACGTGTCGGCACACTCAAAGATGCACCAGAGCGTATTTTGCAAATCGTGCGAGAAAATCTACCGCTTATGGATGGCTTTGAAGAGATGGTTTGCGTGCTCAAACAACATCACTGGAAGTTGGCAATTGCATCAGGCGGATTCGATTATTTTGCGGATTATCTTAAAGAACGCTATCAGCTTGATTTCGCCGCAGCCAACCAACTAGAAATTATTGACGGCAAACTAACAGGCAATGTATTGGGTAAAGTGGTCGATGCGCAATATAAAGCCAATACCTTAGCCCAACTCAAGTCGCAATATGCCATCAGTGAACAACAAACTGTTGCCATTGGCGATGGGGCTAATGACTTATTGATGATCCACGATGCCGCGCTTGGTGTTGCACTACACGCCAAACCAAAAGTGCAAGAACAAGCCAAATTTGTGATAAACTTTGCAGACTTAACTGCATTATGCGTATTGCTTAATGCAAACGATTTATTCAATGCTTAAAGGAGGAACCTATGCCATCTTTTGATATCGTTTCTGAAATCACGCTACACGAAGTTCGCAACGCAGTAGAAAATGCGAACCGTGTATTAACCACTCGCTACGATTTCCGTGGTGTGGAAGCTGTCATCGAACTTAATGAAAAAAACGAAACCATTAAAATCACTACCGAATCAGACTTCCAACTTGAACAACTGATCGAAATTTTAATCGGTTCATGCGTTAAACGTGGCATTGAGCATAGCTCATTAGATATTCCAAGTGAATCTGAACACCATGGAAAACTTTATTCTAAAGAGATTAAGCTCAAGCAAGGGATTGAAACAGAAATGGCGAAGAAAATCACGAAACTGATTAAAGATGCCAAATTAAAAGTACAAACCCAAATTCAAGGCGAGCAAGTGCGTGTAACAGGTAAATCACGCGATGACTTACAAGCAGCAATTCAATTAGTTAAAGGCGCGGAACTAGGTCAACCGTTCCAATTTAACAACTTCCGCGACTAGCTCACAAGCGGTCTGATTTTGCTAACATTTTGCAAAAAATTCACGAAATCCGACCGCTTACATAAACAAAAAAGGAGAACAATGATGAGTAATGAAAATAAAAGTTGGTTTAAAAAAGCCTTAGAAAAATATGACCAATTCTGTGAAGATCTTGGTGTAAACCGCGGTGCTTGCCGTGGTTGTGTACCTGTTGTTAAATTTGATCCTGAGCGTGATGAAAAACAAGATAACGAATCAACTTTAGAGCAGAAAAATAAACAAGACTAACAAGCACTTTTTTATTTCGATTGAAAAATGTTTTTTATAAACAAAAACGGAAGCCGAATTACAGAGGCTTCCGTTTTATTTTTGATGCTTTTCTAGCTTAAATTACATTTTAGGAATTTCAACACCAGATGAAAGCACGTCTTGAATATCTGATTTTAAGACATCTGCTTTTGGTCCATAAATCGCTTGGATACCAGAACCTTTCACGATAAAGCCCATTGCGCCCGCTTGTTTCCAGCTTGCTTCATCACCCACTAACTCTGGATTATGTACGGTGATACGCAAACGTGTCATACAAGCATCAACATCTGCAATGTTATTACGCCCACCAAGTAAGTTGATGATTTGAATAACTTGCGTGCTAGCATTCGCCACTTTGGGTTCATCGCTAGAAGCTTCATCTGAACCTTTTGCATCATAGTTACCATTACGGCCTGCTGTGGCAAGGTTAAATTTCTTAATCATAAAGTTCGCGATAAAGAACATGGCAACGGCAAATAGGATAGATACCCAAATAAAGTTGATCACATCCATACCGATGCCGGCTTTAATCGCCATTGGTGTACGCGTTAAGAACTCAATGTTACCGAATGAATGCACACGTAAGTCCACAATATCTGCCATGGCAAAAGCACAACCTTGTACTAAAGCATAAACAATATAAAGCGGTAATGCGACAAACATAAACATATATTCAATTGGCTCGGTTACGCCTGTTAAGAACACCGCAAGTGCTGATGAAAGGAAAATCCCTTTATAGAGTTTTTTCTTGTCTGCATCTACGTTAATATACATCGCAAGAGTCAAGCCCATTAAGATACCGCTTGAACCAATCATTTGCCCTACTTTGAATCGAGCAGGTGTTACTGTTGAAAGTAGCTCGTTATATTGGGTTACATTACCTGCATCTTTCAGGTTAATTAAGTCAGAAATCCATGCAAGCCATAGTGGGTCTTGACCAAAGACTTGTTTACCTTGTTGTGCACCGGTTAAGAACTCATAAGTACCACCTAATGAAGTGTAGTTCATTGGAATAGTCAACATGTGGTGTAAACCAAATGGAAGCAATAGACGCTCTAAAGTACCGTAAATAAATGGTGCCAAAACTGGTGCTGAACTTTGTGAGTTTGCAATCCATTGACCAAAGTGGTTAATACCGGTTTGAACTAAAGGCCAGAATAGCGATAAGATAATCGCCACTAATACGGAACGATAAATGACAACGAAAGGAACGAAACGTTTACCATTAAAGAATGTCAGTACTTCAGGTAATTTACGGAAATTGTAGTAGCGGTTGAAAGTTGTTGCCCCCACAAAACCCGCAATAATACCAACGAATACCCCCATATTTAACGCTGGTTGTCCAAGTACATTCACAAAGTAATGTGCAACGGGAATTTCTCCTGCAAATACGGTACTTACGTGAGCATTTGGATCGGCTAGCATTTCAAGCTTCACACCGAAAAAGTTACCGGTAATTAAGTTAATTAAAATGAAAGCCAAGCCTGCGGCAAATGCGCCACCTGCACGCTCATTTGCCCAGCTACCACCAATCGCTAACGCAAATAATAAATGAAGGTTACCGATAATCCCCCAACCAATTTGGGCGATAATGTTTCCAACACGTGCTAGCCATTCAGCATCGCTAATCAAAGGCAGTGAGTTACCAATACTCACCATTAAACCCGCAGCTGGCATCACGGCAATTACAACCATTAGGCACTTACCGAATTTTTGCCAAAACTCAAAACTGAGCATCTTTTTCATATCAATTCTCCTACAAGATGAGATCTACTTCTACGCCAAAATGGTCGGAAACAATCGGTTTATTTTTGCCATTAAAAATAACCTGACTGGATAAAACCCTTTTTGCTTGGTTTAAAAAAATATAATCTAATCGCTTTTCTTGACTATGGCCTTTCCAACCGTCAATAGCTTTCTCTACAGTGATACCGCTATCCTTCTGCTCTGCCATTTCAAAGGTATCGAATAAGCCTAAGGATTTAATTTGTTGGTAAGCTTGCTGATCGCCTATTGCATCGGTATTGAAATCCCCCATCAGAATTTTAAGATTCGCACTTTGACTTCGCTCTACAATATAACGAACATTATCAAGTTGGTTTTCCCCATCACAATTTGGCAAATTGATGTGGCAAGAATAGCATTCAATTAACTGTCCTTGATATTCCACCGTCAAACCAATGATTTTACGCGAGAGAATCGAGTCAAGACGTTGATGTTGGCTACAATAAAACGCATCAACATCATAAACAGGCAAACGCGTTAAAAATGCAATGCCTTCATCATATTTATCATAACCAATATGCGAATTGCTCCAAAAAAGCGA
>FLSK01003044.1_pt1 | contig 104812 bp, 91 predicted proteins | sample 1550541 | NCBI WGS metagenome assembly FLSK01 (sample SAMEA4031773, study PRJEB14383) | metagenome | biome: human; feature: oral; material: saliva | place: Philippines | collected 2014
TACTGGCAGGGAAATAAGAAACCTGCGGCAAAATTCGGATTAGAAAGTTTATGTTTGGAAGCCTCAAACGATAACCAATATTTAGCCGTAGCCTAAACAATTTAAAGCAACACAAGGAGCAATGATGGAAACCATGACACACACGCCACTTAACGTGGATTTAAAAAAGATGGACTATGAAACATTCAAAACTTTTATGCGAGAACTGGCTCAGATGTATTCAAACGTAAAAGATGATGCCTATCTGTTGTTCTATCACAATTTGCGAGAACTTGCGAAAGAAGTCAGTACTTTACCTCGTAATCCATTGATATTTTATGGAGCCTATGAAATCGTTAATAATCAGGTAGTCGTGGCGATATTTGAAATGCAATTTACCGATGAAGTGTTTGAAACTGAAGATGGGAAACCTTATCAAATGCTTTCTATTATTAGTAGTTTTGCAGAAGATAAAATCTATCTACGTTGTCCGACTAAAATTAGAGAACACCTCACCCAACCTGAATACGTTACTCTCTGCGAACAGGCTTATCCTACAATGATGGAACAAATGTTGCTAGAGGAGCAACGAGAAAGACTTTTTAAAAGAAAACAGAAAAGCGAGTAATGGAAAAATAAGTATAATTCTGTAAAATACACTCATAGTAAAACAATGCCCTTATCGAAATAAGGGCATTTTTGTATGGTTTTGTTTAAATTTTGGTCTTTGTGCAACTGCTACATAATACCGAAATATTTTGCGAATTTGACCGCTTGTATTTTTCGTCTATTCCGCATAATCTGAACATTGCATACCGTTTCCGTAATCCGTAAAAGTTAATATGATGATTAAAATTATTGTTGGAATATTCTTTGTTTTAGTGGCATTTTTGATTAAATCCTACCTCTCTGGGGATATTATCACCTTTTTTGCTTGGTGGCTTTTGGGCTATTACGTGCTTTACCTTGTTATCTACTTTGGTTTATATGCGGTTATCGCCTTAATGAGTGACAAGCCATTAACACTCAAAGCAAAAGCCCTTTTAATTATTCCAACCATAAGCATTCCTTGGGGATATGGCCAATGGATCGAATATCGAGATGCGAAAATCGTACAGGAAGAGAAAATTCAACGTGAACATCAATTAATTGAAGTCTTAACAGATCTTCCACCCAATGCAGAGATTGGGGAATATGACTATACGCTTTATGTCAAAACCGATAACTTAAAAGATGAATATGGCAATCAACCCACCTTTAAATGGGGGAAGTTTGAGCTGACTTCTTTAAAAGCACCCCGAGCATACGGCTACAATCAGATTAACGTGATAAGCCTAACTCAACCGCAAGAATTACCTCATGGCATAAAATGCACACATGAACTAGGCTTTAAAAGGAAAATGCAAGAAGATGTAGAAAAAGGCCTACCTGCTGAAGCATTTGAGTTTGCTGAATGTAAAGTAGCAGAATCCTCCTTGATGCTAAATCAGCATCAGATTCAGCTTAAAGATTTTATGCTTTATTACAATTCAGGGCTTCCAATCTATAAAGATAAAATAACCGCTAAACTTTCAGAGTTAAATAGCTTACCGAATCCTTATTGGACGGCGAGACCTCAAGGATACGTCAGAATCGGAGAAGAATGGATTGCTGATAATCTCTTGTTGATTTTAAACCAAGAAGGCAAGCCGATGATTCTTATTGGTTCAGCAAAACATCAGACTGGGTTAAACAACACCAAAATCGATCAATGTGTCATTAAATCCCCCGAATTTGATGTGCTTTTAACCGATCTCCACAATGAACAAGTAACCTTGCATGTCATTAAGCAGTTTAGTCATGATTTTGCTGAATCTTGCCCAGAGGCAATCAAAACTTCGCTCACTTACTCTGCTAATCCGCTTAAGAAATTACAAACCACTAAAGTAGGTGAAATGAAAGAGCATCCAATTTTAAACATTTTCACGCATTTAGATGATAATGCGGAGGTAGATTGGTCGCCTGAATATCCATATTTAGAGGAAGTGGTAAGTCAAGAAAACCCTTTTTCTTGGGGAGAAGTGAATCTGTTCTCGTTTAGAAGTACACCTTCTGCAATTTGGGCTAAACTTGCAGATGATAATACAAAACTCGGCGCTTTCTCGTGTAGCAAAAATAGCAATGCTTCTTTTATGCATCTTTTAGAACCAGCTGATAATACGCTAGCTTACCATAATTTTGCATTAACTGAGTGTACAACTGCTGAGGGGGCATTATGGCTTGAAAACAACCCAATCCAAGCAGCTAAAGGACAAGTAGAATACGTTGATACAGTTAATAAATTACAACATAAAAGCGTATCTAATACGTCTAGATTGATATTTACACCAACGTATCATGACCAAGCTGTTTTATCCCTCAATGGATTTCCATTTTATTTACAGCACGCGCTAACCGATCCGCAAGGGAAAATCATGACACTAGTGGGAGAAATCAGACCAACGAATAACCAAGAAACGCTTTCGTTAGCGGAATGTTTAGATGCTTATTCACAGTTAAAATTGACGCATTTTTCAAATAACCAAGTGGATGTTTCAGTTTTTCATCATGAAAATTGGGAAAATCTTCTTCAAGGAGATAAAAAGCCTGAATGTGAACTGAAACAGATAAGCTACCAAATAGAAATGGCTAAATAGCAGAATTGTGCGGTAAAAACGTAGATTTTTACCGCACTTTTTTATTATTTAAAACTTCTTATCATCGCAAAATGAAAAATTTACTCACGGGCAAAACTTGACAGCTTTACTCTGCCCGCTATGATCTTGCCAAATTATTTATGATTGCATTTTTATGAAAGCACTAGAAATTATCGATCTTGTTAAAACTTATCCTACCGGCGTAAAAGCGGTGCAAGGAATCAATCTCACAGTAGAACAGGGAGATTTCTATGCCTTGCTTGGTCATAATGGCGCAGGAAAATCCACCACCATTGGCATTATTAGTGCCTTGGTCAATAAAACTAGCGGTCAGGTAAAGGTCTTTGGCTATGATTTAGACAGTGACAAAGCTGCGCTAAAACAACAAATTGGCTTAGTACCGCAAGAGTTTAACTTTAATCAGTTTGAACGCGTTATTGATGTTTTGGTACAACAGGCAGGATTTTATGGCATCAATAAATCAGAAGCCTTAAAACGTGCTGAAATATGGCTCAAAAAACTAAATCTTTGGGAAAAGCGCACGCACCTAACTCGTGAGCTCTCTGGTGGGATGAAACGCCGTGTGATGATTGCTCGTGCGCTCATGCACGAGCCGAAATTATTGATTCTAGACGAACCGACTGCCGGAGTAGATATTGAGCTACGCCGTTCACTGTGGCAATTTTTGCGTGAACTCAACGAACAAGGCACTACGGTTATTCTTACCACTCATTATTTGGAAGAAGCGGAAAATCTTTGTCGTCACATCGGTATTATTCAGCATGGTCAACTCATTGAAAACACCACAATGAAAGCGCTGCTAGCGACTTTAGAAAATGAATTTTTCGTGTTAGATGTGCAAAAAAATGTAGAAAATCGACCGCTTGTAATCGATGGATACGCTCATCGATGGCTTGATGAAAACACACTTGAAGTAGAAGTAAAACGCCAACAAGGGCTAAATAAACTGTTCGAACAGTTTAGCCAGCAAGGCATTGAGGTATTAAGCATGCGCAACCGTGCAAACCGCTTAGAAGAACTCTTTATAAATATGGCAGATTAGTATGAATTTAACTGGATTTCTAACACTTGCCGGCAGAGAATCCCGCCGGGTTATTCGCATTTGGAAACAGACTTTAGTTCCACCTATTATTACCACTACCCTTTATTTCTTAATTTTCGGGAAACTGATTGGTGGACGTATTGGTGAAATGAATGGCGTTAGCTATATGCAGTTTATTGCCCCCGGTTTAGTGATGATGACAGCCATTACCGCCTCTTATGTCAACACCGCGTCTTCTTTCTTTTTAAGCAAATTTACGCGCACTTATGAAGAACTGCTTGTCTCGCCACTTTCTAGCCATGACATTATTTGGGGCTATATTATTGGCAGCATGATGCGTGGTGGGTTAGCTGGCATTTTAGTGATGCTCGTGTCGCTCAGCTTTGTTTCCTTTGATATTCACTCATGGGCGATGATCTTACTGACACTGATGATGACTACTATTGCCTTTGCATTAGGGGGCTTTATCAATGCGATTTATGCGAAAACTTTTGATGATGTAGGGATTATCCCAACCTTCGTTTTAACACCGCTGACTTATTTAGGCGGGGTGTTTTACTCCATTTCTTTGTTACCTGAATTTTGGCAGACGGTATCTAAGTTTAACCCAATCGTGTATATGGTAAACGGCTTCCGCTACGGCTTTTTAGGCGTAAGCGATGTGCCTGTTATTTACACTTTTGGTGTATTACTTCTTTTTATTGTCGTGTTATACTCAATTGCCTTTTCGCTCATGGAAAAAGGTGTGGGATTACGAAGCTAGCATTCATTGCCACGGATAGATGAGAATAACTTTTGCTAATGTTAGCTAGTCATCCTTTAACTTATTATTCTCATCTTTAAACTAAAGGAACTCACATGAAAAAATTACACAAAGTTGCCCTCGCGGGTATTTTTGCTTTTTCAGCTAACTTAGCCGCAGCTGAAGATATTACTGTTTTTGCTGCAGCTTCAATGACTAATGTCTTACAAGAAATCAATAAAGATTTCGAAAAAGCCAATCCTCAAGACAAAGTAACCTTCTCTTTTGCTTCTTCTTCTATACTTGCAAAACAAATTGAGCAAGATGCGCCAGCAGACGTATTCATTTCTGCTGACCTAAAATGGATGGACTATGTAAAAGAAAAACAACCTGCAAAAACTAAAAACGTTGCAAATTTAGTGAAAAATGACTTGGTTCTCATTGCACCAGCCTCCAGTACACTAAATAGCACCAAAGTTGAAAACGTAGATTTTAAAGCGATTTTAAAAGAAAACTACTTATCCGTTGGTGATCCAGAACACGTTCCAGCAGGTAAATATGCGAAAAAAGCATTAGAACACTACAAACTTTGGGCAGATGTTGAACCTCGCTTAGCGCGTGCGAAAAACGTGCGTGATGCACTTTCTTTTGTTGAACGCGGTGAAGCGCCATTAGGTATTGTTTATTCAACAGATGCGAAAGTTTCAGCAGATAAAGTCAAAGTTATCGCGACTTTCCCACAAGAAAGCTATGGTGAAGTGGTTTATCCAGCAGCGACAGTCAGCGATAAAACTGAAGCGAAAAAATTCTTAGACTTCCTCAAAACACCAGCAGCAAAAGCAAAATTTGAAGCCGCTGGTTTCTATCCATTGCCATAATTGAGATGCCCTTGCAAGCTTGCAAGGGCTTTTTACCTTATGTTTGAATTTAGTCCACAAGAAATTGCCGCAATTTGGTTGAGCTTGAAAATTGCCAGTATAGCGGTCATTTTTTCTTTACCTTTTGCCATTGCTATTGCCTGGTTGCTCTCTCGAAAAGAGTTCTGGGGTAAAAATTTACTAAATGGTATTGTCCATTTGCCATTAGTTCTTCCGCCTGTTGTGATTGGTTATTTACTGCTTATTTCAATGGCAAAACGCGGAGTAATTGGTCAATTCTTATGGGAGTGGTTCAATTTCTCTTTTAGCTTTTCTTGGAAAGGTGCCGTATTAGCCTCAATGGTAATGGCGTTTCCGTTAATGGTACGCTCAATTCGTTTAGCATTAGATGCCGTAGATATTAAATTAGAACAAGCGGCAAGAACGCTTGGCGCCAGCCCATTAAAGGTCTTTTTTACGCTAACTTTACCACTTTCATTTTCTGGCATTATTGCAGGTGCGGTTCTTGGTTTCGCTCGTTCTTTAGGTGAATTTGGCGCAACTATTACCTTTGTATCCAACATTCCGAATCAAACGCAAACTATTCCAGCTGCGCTATTTACCTTTATTGAAACGCCGAATGGCGAACTTGCAGCCGCTCGCCTTTGTCTGGTTGCGATCGGAATTTCCCTATTAGCCTTATTCGCTTCAGAATGGCTTGCTCAGAGACAAAAACGCTATGCTCAAGCTTAATCTTATTCAACAATTAGGCGAATTATCGCTTGAAGCCAATCTTGAAATTCCTGCACAAGGTGTGACTGCAATTTTTGGACGTTCGGGTGCAGGAAAATCTAGCTTAATCAATTTAGTCGCTGGGCTTAGTCATCCTGATTCTGGCCGTATTACACTTGGTGAAAAAGTATTATTTGATAGCCAAGCTGATATCAATCTGCCACCTGAAAAACGTAAGATTGGCTATGTTTTTCAAGAGCCAAGATTATTCCCCCATTACACCATTAAGAAAAATTTAAAATACGGGATGAAACATGCAGATAATGCACACTTTAAGCAAATCATCCAGTTGCTGGGTATTGAACCTTTATTAGCGCGCTACCCTGCTAGTTTATCCGGTGGAGAAAAACAACGAGTTGCTATTGGTCGCGCGCTATTAAGTCAGCCCGATATTCTACTGATGGATGAACCGCTTTCTGCACTCGATCTGCCACGTAAAAAAGAGTTGCTTGACTATTTAGCGACATTAGCCAAAAGTGTAGCAATCCCCATTCTCTATGTTACCCATAGCCTAGATGAGATCGTTCGCTTAGCTGACAGACTAATTCTGATTGAACGAGGTAAAATCGTTGCTTTTGACACTGTTAATCATGTGTGGCACAGCCCAATTTTTGCCGATTGGCAGCCCGATTCACAAAAAATGAGCTTATTGGAATTACCAATTAGCCAACATCAGCCTGAATATCATATGTTAGGCTTAGCGATTGAACAGCAACAACTTTGGATTCCCGTACTACCACGTTATCAATTCGGGGAAAAACTTCGCCTGACTATTGCAAGTAAAGATGTTTCAATAGTCTTAGAAAGACCGCAACATAGCTCAATTCGCAATATTCTCAAAGGTGAAATTGTTGAGATTGAAGAACAACAAGATCGCGTTGATATCGCCGTAAAAATTGGTTCAGAAACAATTTGGGCAAGCATTAGCCTTTGGTCGTTTGATGAAATGGCATTAACTATTGGGCAATCTGTTTATATTCAAATTAAAACAGTTTCGTTATAGCTTGTTGGTTGATTAGTAAAATTTCAGTAAAATATGACCGCTTGTAAAGAGGGAAAAAGATGTCGGAAGAAAAATGTGTTGTAGAAGTGATTTACGCTTATCCTGATCGTTATTTCTTAAAGAAAGTCACACTTAGCGCACCAACTACTGTGCAAAATGTGATTTTGCAATCAGGCGTGTTAGAAAAATATACTGAGATTGATTTACGGAAAAATAAGGTAGGGATTTTTAGCCGTTCGGTTAAATTAACCGATATGGTCAATGATGGTGACCGTATTGAAATTTATCGCCCATTGCTTGCTGATCCAAAAGAAATTCGCCGTCAACGCGCACAAGAACAAGCAGCAAAATCTAAATAATCATAAAAACAAAAAGAAGGCTTTCACCTTCTTTTTTTCACTTTAGCGAGCGTATTTGCCAGCCATTGCCTGATAAACTAAATTCTCGTTCGTTAAAATGGTATATTTTTGGTTCAAAATAGAAAGTTGTGAATTCAACTCTGTATTCATCGCCGCAATCCATAAACGGAATTCTGATAAACCCGCATCGTAGCGATTTTTATAGTACTGAGTAATTTTCTTATTATGCTCATGTACTTTTTGCAAAGTCGCTAAGCTATTTCGTGATTGCTGATAAGTGTAGTAATAACGATCAATTTCATTTAACGCCGTTGTTACGGTTTGCTCGTAATTTGCACGGGTTGTTAAATAATTTTGCTCTGATACTTTAATGTTATTTTGCACACGCGCCCAATCTAAGAATGGTAGGCTTAATGAAATAACACCACTGCCGACTGGATTATCGCCCACATCACGCACTTTTGAAGCACTACTTGATAAAGAAGCACCTAACGTTAATGTTGGGAACCAGCTCTTCTCTGTTGCAGTTAGCGTGTTAAATTGACTTTGTAAACGTTGAAGCGCAGCCGTCACATCTGGACGGTTTGCAATCACCGATACTGGCACATTCGTATCCACGCCTTGTAATTTCACACTTAAAATACTTGGATATTTTGCTGGTAACGGTTGATTTGGTTTTAAATTCAATAAGTTACGCAAGGTTTGCTCTGCAACTTTTAAATTTGCACGTAAACTAATCACATTATTACGCGCATTAAGCGTTGCTTGTTGTGCTTGTTCTACAGCTAATGGATCGATTGCACCTGCGGCTAATTTGTTATTTAAGATATTTGCAATGCTTTCGTAGTTCTTAATCGTACGTTCTGTCACTGCAATCGCATCTTTGTAGTACGCAATCTGATAGTAGGTTGCCACCACAGAGTTAATTAACGATAAACGCGTCGATTTTAAATCTTCGATCGTTGCTTTATGCTCCCACTCAGCCGCACTTGCTGTATCGGCTAAACGACGCCATAAATCAACAGTATAACTTAAGCTAAAAGTGGCTGTATTAGTAATGGTTGAAGTGCCAACCGATCTTTCATTTGAGCTGCTACCCACACCTTTTGCTGCTGAAGCAGAGCCAGAGCCACTAAAGGTTGGAATTAAATTTGCACCCACTAAATTCGCATTGTATAACGCTTTATTTACTGCAATCGCACTTTTCGCTAAATTCAAGTTATTGGCAATGGCTTCATCGACTAAGCTATTTAATTGGCTGTCGTTATAACCACGCCACCATTGTTCATTGATAGAGAACTGTTTGGTAATTTCTTCATAGTTTTGATAATCTTGTTGAGCAGCTTCTAACGAACCATCTTTGCTCATTTGGTTAGAACATGCAGAAACAGCAAGCCCTAACACAACAGAAAAAGCTAATTTTGATAATTTCATGTTATCCCTACTGTTGTTAAAAATTTTGTAAATCTTGCCAGAAAAACGACCGCTTACTTTGCCAATAATTGGTTAATTAACGCTTGATGACGAATTTTTTGTGGCGCTAATTTAAGACGTTCTGCGGTTAAAATGGCTTTTAATTCACTTAATGCTTGATTGAAGTCATCATTGATAATGACATAATCAAACTCATCATAATGACTCATTTCTGACTCAGCTTCTGCCATACGTTTGCTGATAGTTTCAGCAGAATCTTGACCACGACCAATAAGACGTTGTTCAAGTTCTTCGCGAGAAGGAGGCAAAATAAAAATAGTTTTGACATTCGGCACTTTTTCTCGAATTTGACGTGCGCCTTGCCAATCAATATCTAAAAAGACATCAATCCCTTGTTCAAGCGAGCGCTCAATCATCGGCAATGATGTACCATAATAATTTCCAAAAACTTCTGCCCACTCTAAAAAATGGCCTTTCTCGATAAGCGATTCAAATTCTGTATGGCAAGTAAAATAATAATGTACTCCATCTTCTTCTGCTGGACGTGGTTGGCGAGTGGTATGAGAAATAGAAAGTTGGACTTCATGACGAGGCAAATCGGCAAGTAAAGCGTTAATAAGGGAAGATTTGCCGGCGCCACTTGGGGCAGAAAGAATATAAAGATTACCTAAACGCATATAAACCTACTTATAGTATGCCAACTAAAAACAAAGGTGCAACAAGTTGTACCTCACCTTTTTATTGATTATTTTTTCGCAAGAGGTGGAACGAAGGTAATACCTAAATCCCACGGCTGTTCAATCCAAGTTTCTTGCGGAATATCAATAACGTAATCATCCACTAATGGTGCACCAGCTGGTTTTGCAAATACTGTTACAAATTTAGCTTTTGGATACATTTTACGAATTTCACGCGCAGTGTTACCTGTATCAACTAAATCATCGACTACGATAAAACCTTCACCATCAGTTTGGGCTGCGTGCAACACGTTTAATTCACCTTGGTTATCATGATCATAACTTGCTACACACACAGTTTCTACGTGACGTAAACTTAATTCACGCGCTAAAACAGCTGCAGGAAATAAACCGCCACGGCTTACCGCAATAATACCTTTCCATTGCGTTGCAGGTAAAAGACGCTCCGCTAATTTACGGGCGTGCATATGGAACATGTCCCAAGTTACCACATATTTTTCGTTAGTGTATTTTTCACTCATAATTGATTCCTAAAGGTCTTATCGGCAAGCATACCGAATTAAAAAAATTGCCGTATTTTACCCTAATTTTTCGCATTAGGCTAATATTGTCAAATGACTATTTCACTTTCAGTTTTTTGCCTACGGTAATTTGGTTATTTTTTATATTATTGAGCTGGCTTAACTTTTCTGGTGTCGTGTTATAAGCTCTAGCAATAGAGTAAAGCGTTTCATCTTGGGCAACAACATGGTAACCATTCGTTGATTTTTTAATCTCTTTGCGCCCTGATTTTTCCTCTTTTTTCTCTTCTTTATTTACTTTGGCTTTTTCTTTGACATTCTTGTCCTCTACTTTGCTATTTTTATCAGCCGATTTTTCACGAGTAGATTTTTCATTATTTTTCTTATCTTTGCTTGTTTCTTTTTCGCTAGCTTTTTCTTTTGCTTGCTCTTTTTTATCCGCTTGTTCTGATTTTTCAGCTTTTTCCGTATCCAAAACATTAACGCCTTTCGGATTCGAAATGCCTAAATGGCGGTTACGATATGCAACTAACCCATAATAAATTGATTTTGCAATCATCTTGCGATAAGTCGGGCTAGCCAGTTTTTGTTCTTCCGCAGGATTTGATAAGAAACCTGTTTCCACCAAAATAGAAGTAATATCTGGCGAACGCAATACGCTCAAGCTTGCATGCTGCGGAGAAGATTTAGCCAAACTCACAAATGGAGACAAGCGAGAAAGGACGGTTTTACCTAATTCATAACCTGAACGTTGAGCGTGTGAGAACTGAAGGTCTAAGACGGTCTGATTAAAATATTTTTCATTATTGTTAGATAAAATTCGGCCTGCGCCACCTAATAGCTCCGATTGTTTTTCACTCTCTTCCAACCATTTTCCCATCTCATCGCTCGCACGACGATTAGATAATACCCAAACTGAAGCACCTTTCATGCTCGAAGAAGTTGGAGATGAGTCCGCATGAATAGAAACTAGATAATTCGCTTTATGTTTACGCGCAATTTCAGTTCGTTCTGGCAATTGAATAAAATAGTCGCCACTACGCGTCATGACTGCTTTAAAATTGGGATCAGCATCTAACAACGCTTTTAATTCTTTAGCAATGGCAAGTGTTACCGTTTTTTCTTTAATCCCAAGCATACTCCCAATTGCGCCCGGGTCTTTTCCACCATGCCCAGCATCAATTGCAACTACGGTTTTGGCAATACTTAGCCCGCTAATCAAGCAGGTAAATAACATCATAAAAAAACGGTTTTTAAAACTATTCATTCTATGTCCTAATAAAAACTTAACGATCAAGCGGTCTAATTTGGTGATAATTTTGCAAGCACTTGTGCAATCACATCAGTTTGTGGCTTAAGTGTAATTCGGCGTCCTTCACCTTCATAATCGATTTGAATAATCAAATCAGCCGATGGAATCATACCCTCGCCTTTACTTGCCCATTCTAATAAACATAATGTTTGCGCACGGAAATAATCCCGAATGCCCATAAATTCTAATTCTTCTGGATCAGCTAGGCGATATAAATCAAAATGGTACAAATGATATGGTGGGAGCGCATACTCTTCTACCAGCGTATAAGTTGGGCTTTTCACATTACCTTGGTGACCAAAGCTTTGCACAATACGGCGCGTTAGTGTGGTTTTCCCTGCGCCTAATTCACCGTTTAAATAAACCACTAATGAATGCGCACTATCTTCTGCTAAATAGGCTTTAAAAGCTTCAGCTAAACGCTCGCCAAAGGCAAGTAATTGGGCTTCTTCTGGAAAAGAAAAAGAAAGAAAATCTTTCATCACATCTCTCTTGTTGATGGTAAAGCCGAATGCGCCACAACAACGGAGCAATGCATCGACTTTTCGACCATCATATTTTAATTTGGTTTAATCTAAACGAATAAAATGTTCACGATAAAATTTTAATTCGTTAATTGACTCTCGAATATCATCTAACGCCAAGTGCGTATTTTGCTTTTTAAAGCCTTTTAACATCTCAGGCTTCCAACGACTGGCTAACTCTTTTAATGTACTCACATCTAAATGGCGATAGTAAAAATAGTCTGCAAGATCTGGCATATATTTAAACAAAAAGCGTTTATCTTGCGCGACACTATTGCCACAAATAGGAGAAGCCCCTTTAGGTACCCAGCGTTTGAGGAAATCTAACGTTTGCAATTCAGCGGCACGTTCGGTTAATTTACTCGCTTTAACACGCTCAATTAAGCCATTTTCGGTATGCGTTTTTACACACCAATCACTCATTTTGGCTAATAATTCATCCGATTGCTTCACTGCAAGTACAGGACCTTCCGCCAAAATATTGAGATCTTTATCCGTTACAATAGTCGCAATTTCAATAATACGTTCTTTTTCTGGATCAAGCCCGGTCATTTCTAAATCAATCCAGATTAAATTTTGCTTATCTTGACTCATACTTTTCCTTATTCACTAATGCTTGCATCACCACCTCTGGCACAAAAGGGGCAATATCGCCATGATGTTTATAAATTTCTCGAATCATCGTTGATGACAGATAGCGCCAAGTCACTGAAGGTGGGAAAAAAATTGTTTCTAATTCCCCTGCTAATTGATTATTTAGCTGCGCCAGCTGAATTTCATATTCCACATCATCACTACCACGAATACCTCGGATCAAGGTTTTGGCTTGATGCTGCTTAGCAAAATCTGCAAGTAATCCACTAAATCCGACCGCTTGTACATTTGTTAAATGTGCACAACTTTGCTCCACAAGCGAAACGCGTTCTTCTAAACTAAACAGCGGCTGCTTGCTCGGATTTTTCGCTACCGCCACAATGACCTGATCAAACAATCTTGCTGCACGCTCAATAATATTTAAATGCCCATGACTAATTGGGTCAAATGTGCCCGCATAAATACTAATTTCTTTCATTATTTTTCTCTAAATAAGGCGCAAGCAAAGCTAAATGGCGCTCTAATGCCCCTTGATTTTCTTGTAAGACGCTAAAGCCAGCCGTAGCAATCGTTTTGCGTGCTTCACGATTTTCTAATAAAAATTCAACCGCTTGTACGAGCGATTGCGTATCGCTGTTGACTTCAACAAATCCTTTTACCTCAGCGAGTTTGGCAAAAATTTCTGGAAAGTTATAAGTATAAACACCAGAAATAACAGGCAATTCAAAAGCAATCGGTTCAAGTGGATTATGCCCACCATGTTTTACTAAACTACCCCCAACAAAAGCCACTTTCGATAACCCATAAAGTAACATCATCTCACCCATAGTATCGCCTAAAAGCACTTGGGTGCTTCCTGAAAGGGGCGTTTGTTCAGTGCGTTTCACATAAGCTAAACCAGATTTTTGAATTAACGTTTCCACATCAGCAAATCGTTCTGGATGACGAGGAACTAAAATCAAAACAAGATTGGGATGTTTTTCTAGCAACGCTTGATGCGCTTCTAAAATAATTTTTTCCTCACCTTCATGGGTACTGCCTGCAATCCAAATAGGACAATAATGCACGTTTAGTTCATGCGCTGTATCAATCACTGTTTTACGCAGTGCCTCATCGATTTCTAAATCAAATTTCAGATTACCCGTTGTTACCAATTTTTCAGGCGGGAAACCTAATGCCAAATAACGATCGGCGCTTACGCTATCTTGTGCCATGAGTAATGAGATCTCATGCAGCATATTATGGATACCCGATTTCACCCAACCATAACGTTTGGCTGAGCGAGGAGACAATCTGGCATTAGCCAAAACAAATGGAATGTGATGCTGATGTAAACGACGAATCAGATTCGGCCATAATTCTGTTTCAATCACAATCATCAATTTAGGATCGATGAAAGTGATAAAACGCTCTATCGCACCCGGCAGATCATAAGGTAAATAAAAATGCGAAACAGAATCGCCAAATGCAGCTTTAACCCTTTCTGAACCTGTTGGCGTAACAGTGGTAATGGTTACCGCTAACTGAGGGTATTTTGCTTGAATCGCTTTAATTAAAGGGGTTGCGGCAATCACTTCTCCTACCGAAGCAGCATGAATAACCACCCCTTTCGCTGATGGCGAGGTTGCATTGCCATAAAAACCATAACGCTCAGCTAAACGCGCCCGATATTCTGGTTGTTTCCAGCTTTTTCGCCACATAAAAAATAAAATGAGTGGCTGAATAAGATAACTCAGTAAGGTATAACAATAGCGTAACATTACTAACGCTCCACAAGCGGTCGATTTTCTGCATTTTTTTGCAAACCCCAAAAGAGCGCTAATGTCGTGAAATAGAACATAGTGCCAGAGTTATGCATAAAAAAGGCTTGTGAGAGACAATAACTCATCGTTAATAAAATATGACTCGCTCCTAGAATATTCCAAAGCTGTTTCAGACTACCTTGTGCTGCCGTTCTCAAATTACGCCAAAACGCAATCAGTGGCACAAAGAAAACAAGTAATAATGCGCTAAAACCAAACAAGCCACGTACTGAGGCATCATGTAAAAATTGGTTATGAGCATGCGCAAATTGCGCCGCATAGGCAGAAATTCTACCTTCTTGTAAGTGCTGCTGGCGCATCTCTTTTACGCCCTCTAGCCCCCAACCAAAAATCGGTTTTTCTTGAATGCCAAGCCAAGCGCTCTTCCACATATCAAAACGTGCACCTAAGGAGGTATTGCCATCGTTTCGTTCAATATATGCGACAATATCTTGTTCTGCTTCAGCATAACGTTTTTGGATAACATTGTTTGCTGCAATACCACAAACTAATACCACCGCAAGCACTGCAACCGAAATCCATTTAGAAACCATTTTGCGGTTCCACCAAAATATCAATAGCATAACCACAGGTGCGCCAATCCAAGCGCCACGCGCAGTAGTTAAAAAGCTGGCTAATAACGCACCAAGCATACCTAAAAGGCTAAGTACAATACCAATTTTCTGTTTTTGCGAGAGAAAATAAAATAAACTGGCAAAAGCAAAAATCGCAAGCGACATCGCAATATCGCCCGCTTGAATATGCATAAATGCTGGGAATGGTCTTTCTATACCTTGTACAAATACTTGCCAACTAGCAATGATTCCAGCAAAAATCCCGCCTATTGCAATACCTTGTACAATCACTTTCTGCGCTAATATACGCTGATAGCACAACATAATAATAGGTACACATAACAAGGTGCGGCTTGCTAAATCTAGCTCTCTCACTTTACCGCCATGAATCAACAATGAAGCCACAAATAGCGCAAAATAAAATAAGATGCTACCAATCAACCATTTATCCATACGATCAAAGTTTGGACGCTTGGCAGGTTGCTTAACATAAAAATACACCCCAACCAATGCTAAAAGGATGGGTAAGGCGCTATAACTCCATTTTGCTTGAAGGATCAACACAAAAAAGAGCGCGATTAGCCCAGATAAAATACGATCAAGGGAAAGTTGTTGATTTAGCATAAGCCGCTCGAAATAAAAGAAAATAAGATCAATTATACTGAAATTTTATCCAAATTCATTATCAGATTATTTTGAACTAATAATACTCATATGAATTTTCAACAATTGTGCTGCTAGAGTTATTGCTCTCATCAAACGTCTCAATTTTTAGCACATTACCGTAATTATCTACGGTATTTTTCCAAACTTTTATAGAAGACGAACTACCATCGCCAAACCCATGAGGCGGAAAATCTTCAAGTTTGATTAGATGTCCATTAGCATCAAAAGTCCGAACTTCTTTACTGCCATAGCTGGTTTCGGTTTGTTCAACTAATTTGCCATCAACATATTTATTGGTAAATTTGATGGATTCATTATCAAAAATCTCATTTTTAATTTCTACAAGATTGCCCTGTTCATCATAATGATGGCTATATTTATTCATGCCATTTTCAAGCTTCTCACACTTTTCTTCACAAGATTCATCTGCCGTTTTTTCAATGATTAACAAGCCATTTTTATCATAGGTATTTTCAGAGATGATCGCATTAGGAATATCTTTAGCTTTCCATTTCTGCGTTACCGTTAATGTTCCGTCTGCATTAGTGCGATAAAGATATTCAATCTCATCGCTCTCTCCATTCCAAAAAGATTTGACTAAACGTCCTTGCTCGTCATACACAAAGTTTTGCACCAGAGCAAAGTTTCCGAGCGTTTCTTCTTTCGTTTTAAATCCCTGAGAACTGAAGTAAGTAATCTTATGTTCCAAAACCGAAGAGTTACTAGGATTGATCGATTTCGTTTCCCATTTCTTTACCGGTCCTTTCAAATTTAATAAGGCTAAATCTGTTTTCAACTGGGCAAAAATGGTGGAGGAAAACAAGGTTAAAAAACATCCTAATAAAAAGCGTCGCATACAAAGCTCCGTTAGATAAAATAACTAAAAAGATTAAATGATAATAGCTTGATGTTGGAAGGTTCATCAGCAAGCGGTCGAATTTGCAAAATATTTTACAAATCCGACCGCTTGTTGAAATCTAGCCCTTATGCGGGTTACGCGTATTGGTGTCAGTTAAGTTACGCATCAATAGCGCAAAATCTAACTCAATATCCGCAGGCACATCTAAGAAAACGAAATGCCCATCCCCTAAGCCCGCTTCTACGGATTCATTTTTACGGTTTAGCATTCGTTCAATTTTAAATACTACATTGCCTTTTGGCGTCATCATCTCAACTGAATCACCCACAAGGAATTTGTTTTTTACTGCCACTTCCGCCATGCCTTCTGCATTACGTTTACCCGTAAATTCGCCCACAAATTGCTGACGCTCTGAAATCGAATAACCATATTCATAATTTTGATATTCATCATGTGTATGACGACGTAAGAAACCTTCGGTATAACCACGATGCGCTAAAGATTCTAAGGTATCTAGCAAAGAGGTATCAAACGGTTTGCCTTCGGCAGCATCATCAATAGCTTTACGATAAACCTGTGCAGTACGCGCGCAGTAGTAGAAAGATTTTGTACGCCCTTCAATTTTTAAAGAATGGACGCCCATTTGAGTTAAACGCTCAACATGTTGCACCGCGCGCAAGTCTTTTGAGTTCATGAAATAAGTGCCATGCTCATCTTCAAAGGCAGTCATTTGCTCATCAGGACGATTCGGTTCGGTATAAAGGAAAACTTTATCTGTTGTTGTACCTTCACCTAAGGTTGGTGCGACATTCGTCACCTCAATTTCAGGCGCATATTTCTGCACGCTCTCTTTTGGCACAATGTTGCCGACTTCATCGGTTGTGCCTTCTTCCATTTTATATTCCCAACGGCACGCATTAGTACAGGTGCCTTGGTTTGGATCACGCTTATTGATATAACCTGAAAGTAAACAACGTCCAGAATACGCCATGCATAACGCACCATGAACGAAAATTTCTAATTCAATATCTGGTACGTGTTGGCGAATTTCTTCAATTTCTTCTAATGACAGCTCGCGCGATAAAATCACACGGGTTAGCCCCATTTGTTTCCAAAATTTTACCGTTGCCCAGTTTACTGCGTTCGCCTGCACAGAAAGGTGAATATCCATTTGTGGAAAATGTTCGCGCACTAACATAATCAAACCCGGATCTGACATAATTAGGGCATCCGGCTTCATATCCACAACAACTTGTAGATCTTTAATAAAGGTTTTAAGTTTTGAATTATGTGGCGCAATGTTGACAACCACATAGAATTTTTTACCGAGTTGATGTGCTTCATCAATCGCAATTTTTAAGTTAGCGTGATTAAATTCATTGTTACGCACACGTAAGCTGTAACGAGGTTGTCCAGCGTAAACCGCATCTGCTCCATAAGCAAATGCATAGCGCATATTCTTTAATGTTCCTGCCGGTGACAGCAGTTCAGGTTTAGCGTATTTTAAAGTCATTTGAGTTCTCTTCTGATAACAAGTCAGGACTTTCCTTGTGGGAAAGTGTAAAAGTATCTATTTTCTAAGAAATAGGCTTTTCTATCAAGCAATAGATGGTTAAAATGCAATTTTATGTCACTCTTTAACTATAGGAAACATGATGAAATTCAAAACTCTTCTCGTTGCGCTGTTAATGAGCGCATCCACATTTAGCTTCGCAACTGGCGTGATGACTGAAATGTTTAAAATGAAAAAACAACTCAACGTATTAACTCAAGCTGAAAACCCAGATGCGTTTCATCAAGCAGCGGAAATCTTTGTGACTCAAGCTCAAGAAGCGCAAAATAAAACGCCAATTAGCCTTTCAGCTGAAGAGGATGCTAACCGCTTAAAAGGTTATCAAGCAGGCATTCAAGAAGTGATTGATGTTATTAAAAAAGCTGATTCTCAAGCTCAACAAGGCAATCTAGATGAAGCAAAACAAACCATTGCAGTATTAGATGAGATGAAAAAGAAATATCATCAAGAATATAAATAATACAAAAGCCAATCAGCTTTTAACCTGATTGGCTTTCTTTTTGACTAACGCTTATTTTTCGTACGCAGCCATAAATCTGCATATTTTACAAAGGTGGAATGCGCGGAAAGGATTGCGAGCAGAAATCCTTGTTTCCCATCTAAAAAGCCTGCTTTAAGGAAATACATTTTGATAAAACATCCTAACGCATGCGTTACGCCATCAAAAAGTGTGGCTTTTTTCCCTTGATTAGCACGCTGGATTGACCATGCTTGCGCATAATTCGCTGATTTCACTAAATAGTGATGAATGCTTTTATAAGTGAAATGCAACAAATCGCCTTTTAAGCTAATTACTTCTGTGCCTTTTGGATAATGTACTTTTTCATGCACTAGTTCATCACCATAACCAGCTAAATTTGTTGGATAAAGACGCACAACATAATCTGGATACCAACCGCTGTGATAAATTTTCCGTCCAAACACTTCACTTAAACGTGCAAGACGATAAACTGCATTTTGTTTATTATTTTTGAGCGCTTGTAGGATGCTCTCTTTTAGAGTTTCCGTGACTCGCTCATCCGCATCTAGCCATAATACATAATCACTGGTGACATATTGCTGAGCAAGCTGGCGTTGTTTACCAAAACCAGGCCAATCTGTATTGGTATAAAACTTTGCACCAAATTGTGCCGCAATTTCTGCTGTTTTATCTTGGCTGCCGCTATCTAAAATTACAATTTCATCTACCCAACCTTTTACAGTTTCAAGGCATTGCGCTAAATCTTGCGCTTCATTTTTTACAATCATAGCAACACTTAATGTCGGCATTTTATCTTCCTATCATCTAATGAATTTTTGCTATTCTACTTTAAAAAATAGTGACTTTGTGCTATTTTCTACGACAATTTCTTTATTTAAAAGGCAACTTTATGTCAATGACACTTACTACAAAACAAAAACAATTTTTAAAAGGACTGGCACATCATTTAAGCCCAGTGGTCATGCTGGGTGGCAACGGTTTAACTGAAGGCGTATTAGCTGAAATTGAAAATGCTTTAGATCACCATGAACTAATCAAAGTTAAAATTGCGGGTGCTGAACGCGAAACTAAACAGCTTATTATTGATGCGATTGTGCGTGAAACCAAAGCCGTCAATGTACAAACTATCGGCCATATTTTAGTCCTTTATCGCCAAAGCGAAGAGAAGAAAATCACGCTTCCGAAAGCAACAAAATCAATTTAATTTTCAATAAAATGGGCAAATGCATCGCATCTACGCCCATTTTTTATACTTTATTAACATCCTTATGATTAACAAACTCTCTTTTTATACTGCATTGATGTTATGTATTCCACTTACGACTTGGTTTAGTGGCTGGCATTGGCAAAATGATAACCATCTCATTGTAGGGTTTGATACCTTCATGTACTTTCTTACTGAAAGTGGATCTGTGCCTTATGCGTTAATTACTTGCGTGATTTTTACGCTTTGGCTAATGAAGCTTTCTGCTAAACGCTATAGCTGGCTGTTAATTGGCTCAGTTTGTGTCGCTTCTATGGTTGGCACGCAAGCCATTAAAACGATTGCCAAAGCAACATTTGCTGAACCAAGACCTTATGTTGTCAGCATAATGGGAACACCTGAACGCGTTGAACAATTTTATGAATTAACTCGAGATGAACGCGCTAATTTAGTGACTCAATACTATCAACAGCAAACTCATGATTTCCCATTGATTGTACATCATCGAGAAAACGAAACCGGTTATTCTTTCCCTTCTGGCCACACTATTTTTTCAGTCTCTTGGATGTTGCTTTTTGTTGGCTTATTACTAAATATTAAAACACCAGCAGCTCGCTTAGCACAGGGAATCATTGTGGTTTGGTCAGCACTAATGCTTATTAGTCGTGTACGATTTGGTATGCACTACCCGATTGATCTTTTTATTAGTACTTTATTAGCTTGGGGCTTTCATTGTGTACTCTTTACATGGGGTATACCTTTAGCAGAAAAATTCACACTTTTTAAAAAACGAGGCGAATTATGAGTATTTATTACGGACTTGACATTGGTGGCACAAAAATTGAGCTAGCCGTATTTAACGAACAGCTTGAGAAGCTTTATAGCGAACGAGTGCCTACACCACAAAGTAATTATGAAGATTGGCTATTTACTATCGAAAAGCTCGTGCGTAATGCCGACGAAAAATTCGGAGAAAAAGGTTCTGTTGGCTTAGGTATTCCTGGTTTCGTTAACCGTGAAAATGATATTGCCGAAATCACCAATATTCGCGTGGCTGATGGTAAGCCTATTCTTAAAGATTTAAGCCAACGTTTAGGTCGTGAAGTTCGTGCTGAAAACGACGCTAACTGCTTTGCCCTTTCTGAAGCTTGGGATGAAAATAACCAACAATATTCAACCGTTTTAGGGTTAATTATTGGGACTGGTTTTGGCGGCGGTTTAGTGTTTGACGGTAAAATTCATTCTGGAAGAATTGGCATGGCTGGAGAAGTTGGCCATACTCAATTAAGCTACCATGCACTAAAATTATTAGGTTGGGATAAAGCCCCTATTTATGAATGTGGTTGTGGTAATCGTGCTTGCTTAGATACCTATATGTCAGGGCGTGGCTTTGAATTACTCTTTAGAGATCTAGCTGGCGAAGCTATTTCAGCAAAAGAAATCATTGAGCGTTTTTACCAGAAAGAAGAAAAAGTCGTCGCATTCGTTGAAAAATACATTGAACTGATGGCGATTTCTATTGCTCAGCTTATTACTATCTTAGATCCAGATATGATTGTATTCGGTGGTGGACTTTCAAACTTCGACCATATTTATGAAACTTTACCAAAAGCGCTGCCACCTTATTTAATGCGTAGTGCTAAAGTTCCTGTGATTAAAAAAGCCATTCATGGCGACAGTGGTGGCACACGCGGTGCAGCTGCACTCTTTTTAAAATAATCTCTATCGCTTTATGGCTTGCCATAAAGCGATTTTTCTTATTTCGAGGCAAATTTATGTTACAAATTACTCCAATTCCAGCGCTCAGTGATAACTATATTTGGCTGATTCAGCAAAACGACCAAGCAATAATTGTTGACCCTAGTGAAGCACGTCCTGTGCTAGATTACCTTGCAAAATATTCCCTAAATTTGACCGCTTGTTTGCTTACCCATCATCACAGCGATCATATAGGTGGCGTAGATGAAATCAAAGCTCATTATCCTCATTTAACTATTTATGGCCCCAAAGAATGTGCCAACTGGGCAACTGAAATTCTGGCACCTGAAACGCATTTAACATTATTTAACTATGATGTTCGTATTATTGATAGTGCCGGCCATACTGAAGGACAAATTAGCTATCTATTTGGTAACGAATATTTATTCTGTGGGGATGCGCTGTTCTCTGCTGGATGCGGGCGCGTTTTTACTGGCGATTACCAAGCACAGTTTGATACTCTTCAACGCTTTAAAGCGCTACCAAGTTTTGTCGAAATTTTTCCCGCGCACGAATACACCATCAGCAATTTACGTTTTGCGGAAAAGGTTCTGCCGCCAAGTTGTGCATTATTTGAAGCACAAGAGCGAGCGGAAATTCTCCAATCACGAAAACAACCAACGTTACCCACTACGTTAGAAAAAGAGCTTACTATCAACCCATTCTTACAAGCAGTCGATTTAGCGCAATTTATTACACTTCGCCAACAAAAAGATCAGGCTTAATCCATTTCATTCGGTAGATACCTTGAGGAATCTGCCGCCCTCTCTATCTTCTTTAGCTATCCTATGTTATAGTTACAGCCATTTTTTGATATAGTCAGCAAAGCGAGCAAACGGTGAATTTTGACCCACAAAATATGCCTAAACACGTCGCCATTATTATGGATGGCAACGGACGTTGGGCAAAACAACAAGGAAAAATGCGGGTTTTCGGCCATCAAAACGGCGTGAAAGCCGTTCGTGCAGCCGTAAGTTTTGCAGCCAAACACGGTATTGAAGTGTTAACCTTATACGCTTTTAGTAGTGAAAACTGGAGTCGACCAGCTGCAGAGGTTTCTGCACTCATGAGCTTGTTTATGAAAATGCTTGATTCTGAAGTCAAAAAGCTGCACAAAAATCAAATTCGATTAAAAATTCTAGGCGATAAAAAAGGGTTCAGCGAAAGTTTACAAAAACGTATTAACGAAGCTGAGGCTTTAACCGCCAACAATACCGGATTAACGCTAAATATTGCGGCTAATTACGGCAGCTATTGGGATATTACTCAAGCAGCTCAACAACTTGCTATTAAAGTGAAACTGGGCGAAATCAATGCTGATGAGATTACCCCTGAACGTTTTCAACAAATGTTGGTAACAGGTAACCAACCGCAAGTTGATTTATTGATTCGCACTAGTGGTGAACAACGTATTAGCAACTTTTTGCTCTGGCAAATTGCTTATGCTGAACTATTTTTTACGCCTGTGCTTTGGCCAGATTTTAACGACAACACCTTCAGCGAAGCGATTGTTGCTTATCAACAACGCGAGCGACGTTTTGGTGGCTGCTAATTTTTAACAAGGATATTAAAAAATGCTAAAAGAACGCATACTTTCTGCCATCGTTATGGTAATTGCTGTATTGGCCGCTATTTTCTTATTATCGCCACTTCCACTAACTATTATTGTTACAGTGGTTGTATCATTAGGTATGTGGGAATGGGCTCAATTTGTTGGGTTTAAAACACCCGTTTCACGTATGTTGATTGCTTTAGTAACAGGAGCAATTTTATTACTGTTAATTTTAGCTAATACCAATTACATCAATGCCACTAAATTTATTACGGATGGAACAGCACCCGTTCTTTTTATCGGCTGTATTTGGTGGATTTTTGCATTAGCTCTCGTGGTTTCGTATCCAAAATCAGCTTCATTATGGATGAAATCTGTTGTCGCAAAATTTATTTTTGGTTTAGCCACTTTACTACCATTTTTAATCGGCTTTTTAGCTTTACGCTTCTACCATTACAACCAAGCACCATATCAAGGCACTTACTTATTGCTTTATGTGTGCTTGCTAGTTTGGGGCGCTGATTCAGGTGCTTATTTCTTCGGTCGTGCTTTTGGTAAACGCAAACTTGCCCCTAAAGTCTCTCCAGGTAAATCATGGGAAGGTGCATTAGGTGGATTATTAACCTCTTCTATTATTGCGTTTGCATTCTTAAAATTTGCCTCTACTGATGTGTTTGGGCGTGAATTCAATACAACTCACTTTATCTTAGTTTCAGTAGCAACTGTTGCGATTTCTATTTTAGGTGATTTGGCAGAAAGTATGTTTAAACGCCAAGCCGGCATTAAAGATAGTAGTAATTTAATTCCGGGGCATGGTGGAATTTTAGATAGAATTGATAGCCTAACCGCTGCAATTCCATTCTTTGCAACGATGTTCTTCTTTGTACTTTAAGCTCAATGACATCCATAATTGCATTTTTTATTTTAATTTGTGTCTTGGTATTCGTTCATGAATATGGACACTTTTGGGCAGCCCGACGCTGTGGTGTAAAAGTGATTCGCTTTTCCATCGGCTTTGGCAAAGTGCTCTACAAAAAAACTGATAAACAAGGTACTGAATTTGCATTTTCACTCATTCCGCTAGGCGGTTATGTACAAATGTATAATGATGAGCCGGAATTTAACGGGCAAGCGCATCAATCTTTAGCGCAAAAATCTATTGCTCAACGTGCATTCATTATTTTTTCCGGGCCATTAGCCAATTTTTTATTCGCTTTAATGGCCTATTGGTTGATTTTTGTAAATGGTCTTCCAACTGTAAAACCCGTGATTGCTGAAGTCTCTGCAAACAGTATTGCTGCTACAGCGCAATTACCAGAAGATCTTGAAATCACAGAAATTGCTGGTTCTCCTGTAAGAGATTGGAACGATGCGACCTTAGCGCTTTTAAGTGAAGTTGGACACAAAAAAGTTTCGCTAGCTGGGCACTTAATCGATGATGCTAATTTGCAGCATTTCGAATTGGATTTATCTCATTGGCAAATTGACAATACCAAAGAAAATCCGCTTACAAGTATTGGGATTCGACCAAAAGGTAACAAAATTACCTCTGTAATTAAAAAAGTGGAAACGGATTCTGCCGCCGAAAAAGCAGGACTCAAAGCTGGTGATAATATTTTAGCGGTAAACCGAAAGTCTTTTGAATGGCAAACATTAGTTAAAGCAATTCAAACTGGTGAACCGGTTGAGCTAGAAATTGAACGTAAAACCGAAAAAATGACGTTTGTCATCCAACCAGAAAAAAAAGGTGAACGCTACTTAATCGGCATTGTCCCAAGCTACGAACTGCTTGCAGACAAGTATCGTACAGAATTAAAGTATGGTATTCTTGAAGCATTGAGCAAAAGCCTTGAAAAAGTTTATTCGCTAAGTAAGACTATTTGTAGTTTTATTGGCAATTTAGTCACGGGCGATATTTCTGTAAAAAATATGGGCGGCGCAATTTCCATTGCCAAAGGTGCAGGCATAAGCGCTGAGTCAGGCTGGATTTATTATTTAGGTTTTATGGCACTCATTAGTGTCAATCTTGGTGTTATGAATCTCTTCCCTATCTTACCTTTAGATGGTGGGCAATTGGTTCTATTAGCCAGCGAAGCAATTAGAGGTAAACCGCTTTCCCGCCGTGTTCAATTAACATATCAACAAATTGGCATGGTTTTGGTATTAAGTTTGATGGCATTTACGTTTATCAATGATGTCATCCACTTTTAAATTTAGGTTACAAGCGGTCAAATCCGTACGTAATTTTGCAAATCGTTTATAGGATAATTTCAATGAAAAAATTATTACTTTCTTCACTTTTACTTGCTAATGGTGTCGCTATTGCTGCGCCTTTTGTTGTAAAAGATATTCGTGTTGATGGCGTTCAACCTGCAACGGGTGAAGCGATTATCTCTTCTTTACCAGTAAAAGTTGGGCAAACTGCAACTGATGCAGACGTTTCGAACGTTGTTCGTCAATTGTTCTCTTTAAATCGTTTCCAAAACGTTCAAGCTACACGTGAAGGTAATACTTTAGTCATTAAAGTGGCAGAACGTGCTATTTTAAATTCTGTTGATTTAGACGGTAACGGTGCCATTCCTAAAGATGCTTTAGAGCAAAACTTAAAAGCAAACTTAATCGCGAAAGGCGAAGTCTATGATGCTGAGAAAGTCAATGAATTTAAACAAGCATTATTAGATCACTACCGTGCTATTGGTCGTTATCAAGCTACTATTGATACTGAAACCACACAAGCAGAAAACGGTGGCATCAATCTTAAATTCAAATTCAATGAAGGCGATGTTGCTTACGTTAAGCACATTAATTTCGAAGGCAACCAAGCATTTAGCTCAAAAGAATTAACAGAACCACTTGAAGTACAGCCTGATGTTTCTTGGTGGAATATTTTTGAAAGTAGCAAATTTGAACAACAGGCCTACAACAAAGATTTAGAAACTATCCGCAACTATTACCTTAACCGTGGTTATGCAAAATTTGCACTTACCGATACTGATGTTAAATTCTCTGACGATAAAAAAGAAGTGGATTTAACCTATAAAATTCATGAAGGTGCACAATACAAAGTGAGCAATATTCGTATTGTGGGTAACACTGCGCACCTAGATAACAAACTCAATGCATTATTAAAAGATTATAAAACTGGCGATCTATTCCGTCGTGATGAATTAGTTGCAATTCAAGATGGCATTAAAGACATTCTTGGTGAGAACGGTTTTGGCGCTGCAAAAGTGGATCTTCATCCAAAATTTGATGATGAAAACCAAACTGTCGCAATTAGCTTCGTTGTTGATGCCGGTCAACGTACTTATGTACGTAAAATCCGCTTTGAAGGCAATGATGTAACCGCTGACTCAACTTTACGCCGTGAAATGCGTCAACAAGAAGGAGCATGGTTATCGACTTCTGCAGTAACTCTTGGTAAGAGCCGTTTAGAACGTACTGGCTTCTATGATAGCGTTGAAATGGAAATGCAGAATGTGCCAGAAACCAATGACCAAGTTGATGTTGTATATAAAATTAAAGAACGTAATACAGGTTCTATCAACTTCGGTGTAGGTTATGGTACAGAAAGTGGCTTTAGCTACCAAGCTGGTATTAAACAAGATAACTTCTTAGGCTTAGGTTCAACGATCAGTTTAAGTGGTACACGTAACGACTACGGTACTAGCGTGAACTTAGGTTATACCGAACCGTACTTTACCAAAGATGGTGTAAGCCTTGGTGGAAACATTTTCTATGAAGACTACGATAACTCAGATAGCAGCACTTCTGCAGCTTATAAACGTAAAACTTATGGTATCAATGGTACGCTTGGCTTCCCAGTAGATGAAAACAACTCTTACTACTTAGGCTTAGGTTACACACACGACAAATTAAACAATGTAAGTCGTGAATATACCCGTGAGAAATATGTTAAATCAATGGGCTTTAAGTACGATAAAAACACCAGTTATTACAGCAAAATTAAAGCAGATGACTTTGATTTCTCACTAGGTTGGAACTATAACAGCTTAAACCGTGGTTATTTCCCAACACAAGGTACCTCAGCAGGTATTGGTGGAAAAATTACCATTCCAGGTTCTGACAATAAATACTATCGTGTGAATGCAGATTTCCGTAATTACTATCCACTTAACCGTGAGCATAAATGGGTTATCTCAACCAAATTAGGCGCATCTTATACTAATGGTTACGGCGGTAAAAAAGTACCATTCTACCAGCTCTTCTCTGCAGGTGGCATTGGCTCATTACGCGGTTTCTCTTATGGCGCAATTGGTCCGAAAGCGATTTATTATTCACAAAATACGCGTGCCTTTACCGAAAACAGTGAAGACGTAGTTGGTGGTAATGCAATGGCATTAGCAAGTGTTGAACTTATTGTACCAACGCCATTTATCAGTGAGAAATTCCAACATAATGTTCGTACTTCATTATTCGTAGATGCAGCTAGCGTATGGACAACTAAATGGAAAGCCGCTAAATATCCAAACTTACCGGACTTTAGCGATTACAAACGTGTTCGTGCTTCTGCAGGTATTGGCTTCCAATGGCAGTCACCAATCGGTCCACTTTCATTCTCTTATGCAAAACCGATTAAAAAATACACTGGAGATGAAATCGAACAATTCCAATTTAGCATTGGTAGCACATTCTAATTTTCAAGCGGTTAAATTTAATAAAACTTTTGCAAAAACAATTTAACCGCGCCTTATTTACTTTTTAGAGGATAATTATATGAAAAAACTATTTAAAGTTGCCGCTCTTTCAACTGCGTTTATGACAGCAGGTATCGCACAAGCTGCAGACACTATCGGTTTTGCAGATCCTGGTTATATTTTACAAAACCACCCTGTATTATTAGATGCAGCAGCAAAATTTGATGCTTTTATGAAAAGCAATGAAGCACAATTTGCTGAAGAAGATAAAAAACTAGCGGAAGAAAACAAAGCTTTAACCGCAGAACGTGCAGGTATTGAAGCTGATGCGAAAAAATTAAAAGCTGAACAAGGCAATTTAGAAGCATCATTGAAAAAACAAGTTGCACAATTAGAAAAAGATGCACCTCGTTTACGTGCAAAAGAAATCCAAGCTCGCCAAGATAAAATTATGGCAAGCCAAAAAGCTTTCCAAAATAAAGTAGAAGCGTTACAAAAACGTGAAGCTGCTTTTGCGAAAAAAGCAGAAGCTTTCCAACAAAAAGCTGAAGCTTTCCAAAAGAAAATCGAAGATGCTAATAAAAACTCAGGTGGTCTAAACCCACAAGAAGCGCAAAAACAAGCCGTTGATGAAATTAATGTAACCATCAAAGAAGTAGCAAAAGCGAAAGGTTACACCCTAGTACTTCAACCACAAGTTGCACTTTATGCTGAAGATGAAAGCAAAGACATCACTGAAGCAGTATTAGATGCTATTAAGGCAAAACATCCAGAAATTAAACTGCCTGAGCCTAAAGCTGAAGAACAACCTGCTGCAGAAGCGCCAAAAGCAGCTGAAGAAACAAAACCTCAAGCGACAGAAGAAGCGAAAAAATAATGGCAACATTCCGTTTAATTGAATTAGCGGAGCATATCGGCGGTACTTTAAAAGGTAACGCCGATTTGGCTATTGATAGCATTGCAGCTTTAAACAAAGCGCAGTCTTCGCAAATCACTTTTATTTCTAATGCAAAATATCGTGAAAATTTGACCGCTTGCCAAGCTGGTGCCATTATTGTCAGCCCTGCAGATGCCGAATTTTGTGCGCCAGAGCAAAACTTGATTATCGTAGATAATCCTTATGTGGCTTATGCAAAACTGGCTCAATATATGGATAGCACGCCAAAAGCTGCTTCACAAATCCACCCTTCTGCAGTTATTTCAAGCGATGCAAAATTAGGTCACAATGTTTCTGTTGGTGCGAATGCAGTGATTGAAAGCGGTGTCGTGCTAGGAGATGATGTTGTCATTGGTGCTGGCTGCTTTGTTGGTAAAGGAAGCCGTATTGGTGCAAGAACACAATTATGGGCAAATGTTTCGATTTATCATGGTGTGCAATTAGGTGAAGACTGTTTAATTCAATCTTCAGCCGTCATCGGCAGCGATGGCTTCGGTTATGCCAATGAAAAAGGTCAATGGATCAAAATTCCACAAACAGGTGGAGTAATCATTGGCAACCGTGTTGAAATTGGTGCATGCACTTGTATCGACCGTGGCGCGCTTGATCCCACTGTCATTGAAGATAATGTGATTATTGATAACCTTTGTCAAATTGCTCATAACGTGCATATTGGTTACGGCACGGCTGTTGCTGGTGGCGTAATTATGGCGGGTAGCCTTAAAGTCGGCAAATTCTGTCAAATTGGTGGGGCAAGCGTTATCAACGGCCATATGGAAATTTGCGATGGTGCCATTATTACGGGAATGTGTATGGTGATGAAGCCCATTACCGAAAAAGGAATTTATTCTTCTGGTATTCCAGCACAAACCAATAAAGAATGGCGTAAAACGGCTGCGCTTACCTTGAATATTGATGAAATGAACAAACGCTTAAAGGCTCTCGAAAAGCGTTTAAGTGAATAAACAAATTGTGAGGTCTAAATCTACATGACTATTGAAGTACAAGAAAACCGTCAACCAAAAATTATTGAAGTCACTGAAATTATGGATATGCTTCCGCATCGCTATCCATTTTTATTAGTTGATCGCGTGACTGATTACGAAGAAGGCAAATGGCTTAGAGCAGTGAAAAATGTGACTGTAAACGAGCCTTGCTTTACCGGTCACTTCCCTGCAAAACCAATTTTCCCAGGTGTGTTAATTTTAGAAGCAATGGCACAAGCAACCGGTATTCTTGCTGTTGCTAGCTACGGAAAAATGAAAGAAGGCGAATTATACTACTTTGCTGCGATTGACAATGCGCGTTTTAAACGCCCTGTTGTGCCTGGCGATCAACTTGTACTTGAAGTTGAATTTTTAACAGAAAAAAGAGGCATTACCAAATTTACGGGTAAAGCTTATGTAGATGGCAAATTAGCTTGTGAAGCTGATTTAATGTGTGCGAGAAAATAACCCAATAAGGGGGAAATTATGCGTTTAATTGATTCAACTGCCATCATTCACCCTACTGCAATGGTTGCAGATGGAGCTGAAATCGGCGCGAAAGTAGAGATCGGGGCATTTTGTGTTATTGGTAAAGATGTCAAGATCGGCGCTAGAACAAAAATCCATAGCCACGTTGTCATCGATGGTATTACTGAAATTGGTGAAGATAACCATATCTTCCAATTCGCAAGCATTGGTGAAATCAACCAAGATTTAAAATACCAAGGTGAGCCCACTAAAACAATTATTGGAAACCGTAACCGTATTCGTGAAAGCGTGACCATTCACCGTGGTACCGTTCAAGGTGGTGGAATTACCCGTGTTGGCGATGATAACCTCTTTATGATTAACAGCCACATTGCTCACGACTGTAGCATCGGTAATCGTTGTATTATTGCAAATAACGGAACACTTGCAGGCCATGTTACCCTTGATGATTTTGTGATTGTCGGCGGAATGTCAGCTATTCACCAATTTGCAGTTATTGGCGCACATGTGATGCTCGGTGGTGGTTCAATGGTTAGCCAAGATGTCCCTCCTTACGTGATGGCACAAGGCAACCATGCTCGCCCTTTTGGCATTAACTTTGAAGGACTAAAACGCCGTGGTTTTGATAAACCAGCGATGCATGCAATCCGTGCAGTTTATAAGCTTTTATATAGCAGCAACAAAACGGTTGAAGAAGCCTTACCAGAAATCGAACAAATTGCTGAAAAAGAACCCGCAGCAAAAGCTTTTGTAGATTTCTTCAAACGCTCAACTCGCGGTATTATCCGCTAAAGAAATGGGGCTAACTATCTGTTAGCCCCATTTTTTCTACTCTGCTAATAACTCTGCAAAATAACCTGAATTCTCAAGGCTTTGATAATCACCTTTTTGTACCATCTGCCCTTGCTTCATGACCCAAATTTCATCACATTGTTTTAAATCTTCAATGCGGTGAGTAATCATTAGCGTAGTTTTCTGTTCGCTTAAATTTGCCAGTGCGCTTAAAACCTGCTGTTCAGATTGCATATCCAAGCTAGCGGTTGGTTCATCAAGTAACAATAAATCTGCTTGACGTAATAATGCTCTCGCAATAGCAATTCGCTGAGCCTGCCCGCCAGAAATCCCACTATTTTCTTCTTGAATTACTTTATCTAAACCCAACCGATAAACAAATTCATCTGCTTTAGAAAGTTTCAACGCGTCTTCAAATTGTTCAGAAGTTACATTCTGACTACCTAGTAGCACATTCTCTTCAAGCGTGCCTTGAATCAATTGTGGGTTCTGTCCAACCCAAGCCAGACGCATACGATATTGCGCTAAATTCAGTTCAGACAACTCCACGCCATTCACTTTAACCGATCCCTGATAAGGTAAAAAACCTAACAGCATATTCAGTAACGAACTTTTCCCCGCACCACTTTGCCCAACTAAAGCAATATGTTGATTTGCTTTCAGCTCAAAATCTAATGGTGCCGTTAAAGGTTTGCCTTGCGGAGAAAGTACCACACAACCGTGAGCTTGAATCTCAAGCGGTTGATTTGGTAAATCTTTTTGCAAATCTGACCGCTTGTTCATTGGCGATTGGGCGGATAAAAATGCCTCAATGCTATCTGCTGCACCAATCGCGGCTGCTTTATCGTGATAATAAACGCCAAGTTCTCTTAATGGTTGATAAAATTCTGGCGCTAACATTAAACAGAAAAAGCCCGTGAAAAGACTCACACCTAACCCATAATCCCCAAAATCTAATTCACCTAAATAGACAAAACCGAAATAGACTGCCGAAGCCGCAATAGAGATAGCGGTGAAAAATTCTAAAACGGCTGAAGAAAGGAAGGCCATTTTTAGCACATCCATCGTACTTAATCGAAAGGCTTCTGTGCTTTCATGAATCTCTTTAACTTGTTGTTCGGCCTGACCAAATAACCGAATCGTCTCTAGCCCTTTTAAGCGATCTAAAAACTGCCCGCTAATTTTAGAAAGAATACCGATGTTACGTTGATTCACTTCTACCGCTTTTATCCCTGCTAACGCCATAAACACCGGTAACAAAGGTAAGGTAGCAAATAAAATTAAACCAGCCGCCCAGTTCAGCGGAAAAACAAAGCCTAAAATCACCAGCGGTACGACTAACGAAAGATACTGCTGAGGCAAATAGCGCGCATAGAAATTATGCAAATTATTCACCTGTTCTAGCATAAGTGCCGCCCAACTTCCTGCCGGTTTTTGGCGCATATCAATTGGGCCAATATCAGTAAGCTTTTCAATAATCTGGCGACGTAATGCATGCCGTAAGGTTTTTCCGGCATGGAAACCGACACGTTCTCGCGCCCAAATAAGTAAAGCTCGACCAGCAAAACAGCCTATCAAGCAACCTAACTCTGTCATTAACGTGTTAGAGGCAATATTTTCTAACATCACTTTTTGCAAAATAGTCGCTAAAAGCCACATCTGCCCAATCATTAGCAGGGCGCTAAGCGAGCCAAATAGAACATTAAGATGAATAAACTTTTTAATCGTACGGCTTTGTAGCTTGAGCCATTTTTGTAATTGCTTTTGTCGTTGTTTTTCCATAATTATTAAAATAGAAAGCACAAGCTCATTAGAACTTGTGCTAAAAACTAATCAAATTCGAAACGGTACATTAAATCTACCGCTTGGTTAACGCTAGAAACCCACTGTAAATAAAGCTTCGGCGTAAGCGTATAACGTAATGTTAATTCCGTCAATGGTGCAAAGATACCTACGCCATATTTCACACGGAATTTCGGCGTTAAGCTAGCGCTTACTTCAACTTTAGTATTATCGCCAATCCCTGCCGTACTTACACTTAGATCATTTAAGCCAAAAGTACTGCCGACTTTACCCACCGTTTTCGCACTTTTTGAAAGGCTCATACTCAATAATGCGGCAGCCATTGAGTTACTTGAGCCGGCTTCACCACTATTTTCTAATGAGCGACCTGTCAGTAAATACGAAAGTGCCTGATCTTGCGAAGTTTGCGGGTCCGAGAACACTTTTACATTCAAGTTATCTGCAATCCCTGTGACTTTAACCCCTGCTGTTACACTTGGATCTTCCATCGCTTCAGGGTTACGAATCGCTTCAAAGTTCAACGTTGGCTGTGATGGTAAGCCAGCAAATTGAATGATGCCTTTACGAATCAATAAATCCTGCCCAAAAGAAGCAAAACGGCCTTTCAATAAATTCACTTGGCCATATAAGCCTAATCCTTGTTTACCTTGACGAACCGCAATTGTCCCATTGAGATGGGTCTTCAATCCATAAGCATTTAAGCTAACATCATCTCCGATGTTAATTTTTAAATCCGATTTAATTGCCATGCCACTTGAAGTTTGCTCCGGTAACTGACGTTGAGAGAATGGCACTTTTGTTTTTGCCGAGCCATCCATAATCACTTCATCACTGCTTACTCCTACAGCACTTTCTGGCAATTCTTCCACTTCGATTCTTGCCCAAGGAATATCAATGACGCCACCTAAAATAAGCTCTTTTGGTGTTGCAGTTACACTAATATCTGGAGAAAACTCTACCTTAGCAATATTTGGCACATTCACTCTAAAACGGTTTGCCTTAGCATGAACTTCAGTACGCCAAGCAGAAAGATCTTGCCAGTTGGCATTACCGGTTAAAAAAAGTTCACTCTCTGTCGTTTGTACTCGTCCATTCAGCGTTGAACTTGTGCCATTGAAATTCAGATCTACATTTCCGCCTGTTACATCAAACGGCATGGTTGCTGATTTAACTCGTAACTCACTTAAACCTAATCGTCCATGTAATAACGGAGCAGTAGCCGACCCGCCTAGAGTTAAGCGCGCATTGATAAGCCCATCAACTCGCTCACCACCCGTAAGTAATGGTTTAATCAATTTTAACGAAATCTGATCAATATTAACCGTTCCCGATAATCCACGGGTTTTGTTTAAATCTTTCATGACCAGATCAGTCGCAATTCGACCATTATTTTCTAATTTGAGATCTGTTTTTAAATTCAGATTGTTATCAGCCAATTTCACTGTCGCTTTCAGTGGGGAAATCGTTAATGGGAAAGCGCTACCACCCTCCATTTTCTGAACAAATTTCAAACTCTCGCTGTTTAAAGTCACATCCACGACTGGCGCTTTATTTTTAAACCATGCGGCTTCACCTTTAGCATTTACGAGACCAGTAATCTGACTCGATTTATCTAAAAATTGTTGCACGAAAGCTAAATCAAAACGACGCAGTTCAAATGGCACTTTGCCTTCTTGTCCTGCAGTAAATGCCGTTGGAAAACAAAGATTTAACTGATTGTGTTGCCAGCAATGTGCTGAAATATTCGCGCTGACCAACTTATTTTGATACGTAATCGCAACCAGTTTATCCGCGTGGAAATTACCATAATCCGTTGTTTGAATTTGTGCCTGAGTTAACTGCCCACTCCACGTTTCTTGCAAGCGGTCAAATTTTCCAGAAATTTGCAAATTCGCCCCAACAGGATTCCCTTTAGAGGTCAGTTGTAGCTGATGATTTGCTTCACTTCCTTTAATAGCAAGTTGTGCCTGATCTAATTTGATATCGTTATAGCTAAATTGACGAAGATCTAAATTGACATCCCCTTGAATGTTTTTTTCTGTTTTAACTTGCCCTTTAGCCGTTAAACTCTGCAATTTCATCGCATCAAAACTTACATTTTTAGCAACTAAATCTAAATCGACATTCGGTTCTGCAATTTTGCCTGAAAGTTTTACATTGCCGTTCATTTCAGCTTTTAAATTCGGCACTAATCCCTGTAAATTAGGTGCTTTAATTTGTGCATTAAAGTCAGATTTATCTCCTAAGTGACCACTCATTGCAATATGATTCTCACCATACTGCAAATCTAACCCAGGCACATTAAGCAAGTTGTTCGTTTGCGAACTTAACTGACCCTTTAACTGTAAATGGCGCTGATTCAGTAATCCGTTCAGATCAACTTTCTTAACATCAACCTGCCACTCTTCACCATTTTTACCTCGTCCAGCATAACCACTTGATTCTAGCTGACCATTTAATACCGCAGCCCAATCAGGCACTAGTGATTTACTGTTTACACCGTTAAGATTTAGCTTACTTTGCCAGCTTACGCCGTCAGCCCAATCCACTAAACCTGTCAGCTGAGTTTTCCCTTCTAGCGCATTGAGATTCAAATCTTCAATATTAAATTGTGTTAGCGTGCCCTTACCTTTTAAGTTCAAAGCCGCTGGAGGTAAATTCATCCCACTACTTTTTACCGCTGTAGCGAGCTGATAATCCAATAAATCGCCAGAGAGCGATACATTCAGATTTTGTAACTTAAGCGGTTCTTGTCCTTTTTCTGGCATGAACGGATATTGCATGCCTTCACTTTTTAAAGTAAGGTGCAATGGTGTACGAGGTTCAGCTAACTTCACACCGCCATCAAGCGTTAAAGCTGCCGCCCCTTGCGTACTGAGGTTTAATTTCGTTTCATCAAACAAAGCGCCACTTAATGCCAAATCAGCTTTGCTGGCTGGAATGCCAAACGCCTTTAATGTTGGGACATCAGCATGAAGATGCATATCTAATGGATATTGATCCGCTAATGTTAATTTCCCCTGCCCTTCAATTTTTCCCTGATCGCTATCAACACTAAGCTGCTGTAAAGTCACATTTTGATCGTTGGCACTAGCTTGTAACTTCAAGCTATGTAACACAAAAAGAGATTCTGCTTTTTCCGCTTTTGTTTGTTGCTCAATACGAACTTGGTTAACCTCAAGTTGAGGAATTTCAAAATCTAATGGCAGACGAATTTGACTGGCTTTCGTCAATAACGGTTTAGAGAGCTGCGCTTTTAACGCTTCCCAATCCGTTTTCGTTTGAGAAGCGGTCGAATTTTCTGCATATTTTGCAATTTTTTCTTCTTTTTGAACCGCTTGTGTTTCATTCGCTTGTGGAAGCAAAAGAACAAAATCGTTTAAGGCAGTAGGATGCAAACTGAGTTTACGCCCTTCGCCACTAATACCAGAATGAAAATGTCCTAATTGCATATTCATGCCATCAACCTCAACTTGAATGTTATCAAGCGAGAGCTGGTTTAATGCTATAGGTAATGGGAGTTTTAATTCAGTAAAGGGTTCACTATTATCAGGTTCTTCTTGAGCAGGTGGAAGTTTAGTGGTATCAACCGTAACATGCGCATCTTTCAACGCCACGGTTTCTAAACAAATCTTACCTGACAATAAGCAACCAAAATCAATATGTAAATTAGCCTGCCCTAATTTTGCATTGACGCCATCTATTTCATATTGCGCATCAGATAAAGTTAGCCCAGATTGAATACTGCCCTCAACAGCACCAATACTCAAAGCATCAAGTGATTTATCAGCCCATTCAATAGCTGTACGCTGACCAAAGCCCGTCATTAAAAAAACGATAGGGGTAAGCACGACTAATGACAAAGCGCTACCAATACGGCAACACCAACGTTTTTTCCGACTTTTTTTCACACCAGATGCTGCCGTTTTCGATTCTTCACTTACAGCAGGTGCGTTTTCATGATTCTGTTCTTTCTCTTGATTCATATCTTAAAGCTCCGAACCTAAGCCGATATAAAAATTCAAACCAGATTCGTTATTAGGTGATTTTACCGGACTCGCAAGATCAAATTTTACCGCCCCAATTGGCGAAGCCCAACGTACGCCAACACCTGCACCAGAATGTAAATTTGAACGTTTAAAATTATTTGCTGCTAAACCAGTATCATAGAAAATTGCAGCCCACCAATTGGGTATCACTTGGTATTGATATTCAAGTGTTCCGGTTGCTAAGTGAGTACCACCTATTTTTTTACCGTTTCTAGGATCTTTTGGTGTAATATCTTTATAACCAAAACCACGTACGCTCATATCACCGCCGGCAAAATAACGTAATGCGGGTGGAATGCGATGGAAATCGTTTGAATGAATATAGCCAACTTCACCCCTTAAATAAAAGCGATGATTTTTAGCATAGGTTCTTACCCATGCCGTTGAAGCTTTGTAGCTATAAAAATTCACATCTGAGGCTAACGCTTTTGTTCCCCAGTTAACGGTGAGTTTTTGGCTATCTCCCCATAATGGAAAACGGTTGCCATCGCTGCGAGTACGATTTAATGAAGCGGTCGGATAAATGAGCAACGTTTTAAATGAATCATTACCTTGCGTAAAGCTATCATAACGAGCTTTCACACCTAGTGAAAAAGACCAACCAGTTTCTCGCGTCCAAAAACGTTGAAACCCTAAATTAGCTGCCGTTGTTTTAGTATCGTTATCATCTTCGCGCTCAATCCCACCAGAGATTTGATAGTAGTAATGTAACGGATCAGAACGCAATGGAATGTTATAACCTAACTCAAAACGTTGCTCTGGCTGAGATATATAGGTTTTGCTTTCTAAACTATGCCCACGGCTGTTAATCCATGGCTTTTTCCAGTTAAATTGTAAACGTGGACCAACATCAGTTTCAAAACCCAGCCCAATTTCCATACTATTTTTCTTTTTTGGATAAAATAGTACGTTTAAATCTACAGTTTTATTTTCTTCATGAATGGTCGGTTCTACTAATACGGAAGAGAACCAGTTACTTGATGAATAGTCGCTAGTCATTGTAGAAAGATCATTAGTATCGTATGGATCACCGCTTTTTACTTTTAAAATATTACGTAAGTAATCGTCTCGAATCTGATTATCTGTAAAACGGATTTCTCCATAATGATAACGATCGCCACTATCATAGCCTAAGCGCCAGTCTGCTTGATGATCTTGTGGATAAACCTCTAGGCGATGGTAAATCCAATGGCCATCAAAATAACCTTTTCTAAAAGCAAGATTTTCTATATTACTTTTAAAGCTATCATAAGCTTCATGACTTAACGCCGCACCTTTTTTCGGTGCATTTTGTTCTAGCTTAACAAACTCTGAATCTTCTTTAGCTTGACCTTGAATTTGAATATCTACTTCATCAAGTTTGACTTTTTCATCATCTAAAATCACATTCAATTTTAATAATGATTTTTTGCCCGCGCGCGGCACTAGCTCAAAATGATATTGTGTATTGTAATATCCCAAGGCACGCAAGCCTTTATCTACTGCTGTTTGCACCAAATACTGATGACGCTCTGAGCCATCAGCATATTCATTCGCAATTTGACCAAGATAAACCTTAACGTTATTCCAAGCAGCTTTATCTTTATTCTTAATACCTTCAACGCTTACATCAACTTGTGCTTCTATTTTCTCTTTATCACTCTGTTGATTATTTTGCTCGTGACTCTCTTCAGCTTCTGATGCAGAATCTTCCTCATGTTCACTTGATTCATCAGATTCTTCTTCCAATTCAGCAGAAGTCACTGAATCTTCTTCAGATACTGGTGTTTCCTCGGCATAACCAAGTTGATTCCAAGCCATCAAACAACAAAGAGTTAAAAAACGAAGTTTCATATTCACGTTCTGTTCCTTATAGGGATTATTCTTTTGGAATGCCGCGTAATAAAGGCGTAACATTATTAAATGGTGCAACCGAAGTTGGCGCTGGTGCGTCCTCAAAAATGACAATAAAAGGTTTAACCGGTTCAATTTTTTCATGGCGCCATAGATGTCCCATGCTGACCAGTTGAATATCTGAAGGGAGTTCAGCAATGCCTTTTTGCAATACGGCAACACTATTTTTGCGCGGATGCCCAATCATAATGGCTACACCATGTTGACGAGCATATTGCACCGCTCGCTGAAATTGCTGCGTAACGTCAGCTAATTCATTACTATCATCTAAAAATATGTGTCGTTCTAACGCTGAAATGCCTTGTTTCTGTGCGGTTTGATAAGCCACACTTTTACCAGTTTTGCTATCTAAAAAGAAAAGTTGCTCTGCTTTCAATGCTTGCATAAAGCGTGTCATCGTTGCTAAGTCTGCCGTAGCGCCACTACCCATATGATTATTTAATCCAATCGCATAAGGCACTTGTTGTCTTGCTTGCTTAAGTAACTGCTCTGCTTCCGTATAACTTGCTCCAACTTTTAATGCGCCAGCCTCAATTAGAATATTCGGATTTTGCGGCTGCATCGGTAAATGAATCAAAATATCACGCTGTTGGCCATGAGCTTCTTTTGCGCGCGAGAGCGCGTAAGGTGCGCTAGGAATAATTGCGACACTAACTGCTTTTGGTAAAGCCAAAATTGCGGCATCTTCTTTTGAATGATAACCGATATCGTCAATGACAATCGCCAATTTCCCTACAGATTGCGCGAAGCTCGCTATAGAAAAGCCAATAAACATCAGCAAAACTATCGCGAAAAACGACCGCTTGTAAGCCTTAAATATCGCCATTATTTCACCAATTTCATCGGGTTAACTGGACTGCCTTTGCGGGTAATCCCAAAATAAAGCCCTGAACGGGTCTGTCCGCCGGAATTGCCTACCGTTGCAATAGTTTGGCCTGCAGCAACACGGCTGCCTTTACGCACGCTTAAATTCTGATTATAACCATAAAGTGAAATATCACCATTTCCATGGTCAATCGCAACCATATTCCCATAACCTTGCAACCAGTCAGACATAATAACTCGCCCGCTTGCAATCGCTTTTACAGGCGTACCCGCATTGGCTGAAATCACCACACCTGTCCAACCATTGCCAAACGATTGTACGACTTTGCCTGAAACCGGCATGCTATATCCACCTTTTAAGCCAGAACCCGCACGAACTTGCTGTTTTTCTTGCTCAGTCGCTTTACGGTTTTCTTCTTTATTTTTCTTCGCCTCTAGTGCTGCTAAATCTTGTTTTTCTTGACGCTCAGATTCTCTTGCTGCATTAGCCACTTGTTGTTTTAAAGATTCCGCATTTGCTTTTAAGCTATCCAAACGGTTTTCGTCTTGCTCAAGGACTTTATCAATCGATTTTAAAGTAAGCTCACGTTCGTTTTGTACTTTCTTTAAATCTTTTTCTTGTTTTTTCTGCTCTGTTAACTGAGTTTGTTGACCTTTTTGCTGACCTTGTAACTCATCTCGACGTGCTTTCAATTCTGCTTGTGTGCGACGAAGTTCATAAATAGCATCAATACGCACTTGGTTGATATGCTCATAATAGGCAGTCATCCGATCCGCATCTTTTGCCGGCTCAGACATCAATCGTTCTAAAACAGAAGGATGAATACCAGAACGATAAGCAGAGTCTAGCTGCTCTTTTAATTTCTCTTTTTGTTTTTTTTCTTGCTGTTCGAGACGTTTAATTTCTTGTTCTGTACGTTTAATGGCTGCACGAATATCTGCCAGTGAGGTTTCTGTATCTTTTAATTTATTGATCACCTTACCCATTTCAATTTCTTGGGTTTTAAGGGTCGATTGCAATACATTGCGCTTTTGACGGTTTTCGTTAATTTTAGATTGCTGTTGTTTAATCCGTTGTTGAATTTGAGAAAGATCTTCAGCTTGTACATTAAGCATAAAGCCACTCAACATAATCCCTAAAAGAAGACGAAAAAAAGAAGTACAGCGCATAATTGAAGCCTATTCCAAAAACAAAATAATAATCAGATTATTTTATTCAATTTCTACTAGAAAATCAGCTTTTAGCCTGCCTAGACGGAAGATTATCCATGAGATTTACAAAAAAGCGGTGAAATTTGCAAAAAAGTTTACAAATTTCACCGCTTGATCAATTTTTTATCCTAAACGTTAAGCATCTTGCAAATCATCAATAGGCTCAAGAGCCTCTAACGATTCTGGTGGGTTATCACACAACCAATTTGCTAAACGCGCATAATCAGCAATACTGAGATTTTCTGCGCGTGCTGTTAATGACACACCTAACGCCTCTAACTGTTCTGCGCTAAACAAGGTTGAAAGCGCATTGCGTAAAGTTTTACGGCGCTGGTTAAATGCTTGTGTGGTCACACGATTTAACCAATAAATATCTTTTACTGGATGTGGTAACACCTTATAAGGTATCAACCTGACTACCGCAGAATCTACTTTCGGCGCAGGTTTAAACGCCGTTGGTGGAACCTCTAAAACTGGCATTACTTGGCAATAATATTGCGCCATAATGGTTAAACGGCCATAAGCTTTACTATTCGGCGCTGCGCATAAACGTTTTACTACCTCTTTTTGCAACATAAAGTGCATATCGGTAATTAAATCGTGAAATTTAAACAGATGAAACATCAATGGCGTTGAAATATTATAAGGTAGGTTACCAAATACGCGCACACCTTCATTTTCAGCTAAATTTAAACTCTCAAAATACTCACGGAAATTAAAACGTAAAGCATCTTGCTCAATAATGGTTAATTTCTGATTGATAAATGGATGATGACGTAAACGTTCCGCTAAATCTCGGTCTAGCTCCACCACCGTAAGTTTATCAACAAGTTCCGCTACTGGCTCAGTTAATGCTCCTAAACCCGGGCCGATTTCTAATAAAAATTGTCCTTTTTGTGGGTTGATAGCTGAAACAATGTTATGAATCACGTTCATATCATGTAAGAAGTTTTGCCCAAAACGTTTACGGGCGGTATGACCTAAATGCTTTTTAGAATTAGAATGGCTCATTATGTGTTTCTTAATTTAAAATGATAAAAGGCACAAACGAATTTGTGCCAAAATATATGATTATTTTCCGTTAACATACTGGATTTCAGCCGTTTTACGTAAGGCTTTTACCCAGTCTTTAGAAGCTTCTTGCGCTTGCTGATTTACTAATTGCTCATAAGCTTTTTGCGCATAAGCATCTTCGGTACGGTCACCTTCACGCAAATCCGTTACTTTTAATACGTGCCAACCAAATTGTGATTTAAATGGTGCACTGATTTGTGACTTACTTGTTTTTGCAGCAACTTGCGCAAAATTTGGATCGTAAATATCTAAGAAGTTGAAACCTAAATCGCCACCATCTGCCGCTGAAGCATAGTCAACCGAATTTGCTTTCGCCGCATCTTCAAAACTTATTTTTCCAGCATTGATGTCTGCAACTAATTGGGTCAATTTTGCCTTAGCCTGAACATCATCTAAAATTGGGGTTGTTTTAATCAAGATATGGCTAATGCGATACTCTTGACCTGTGGTTTTTTGCAATTTACCCGCAGCTTTATCTTTTTCTAGCATATCGCGTGCTTGCGCTTGAACTTGTTCAGGTGCAACTTGAATAGATTGACCAATCGCATCATGACGTACGGCTTCCATCATCATTTGCTGTGCAATTTGATTTTTGAATTGGCTTAAACTAATGCGTTGATAATCTAATGCGTCTAATAATTGACCATAAGTTAACCCGTTACGCGCAGCAACTTCTTCAACGGCTTGTTCAACTCGTTTCCAGTCAACTTTTACACCAGATTTTTTAATCGCTTCTTGCACTAGAGTATCATCAATGATCGTTTCTAATGCAGCTTTACGGTTTTCTTCTGTATTGGCTTTCTTACCTAATGCTTTAAGCACTTGGCTTTCCATAATCATATTACCATTTACAACCGCCATCACGCTTTCTGCCGATACTGATTGTACTGTTCCTAAAGTCGCAATCATCGCAATCATCAATGATTTGATTGAAGTTAATTTCATGCTAGTTTCCTTTTGTAATGACCTAAAATATTTGCTTGTTTAGAAGCATTGTAGAATAAAAGGTTCAATTTTCTATAAAGATTGAATTTTCTTAATCACATTGGTAGTTGAACAACCGTTTTCAAAGTTTAACACTTTAACCTCTCCACCATTTGCCCACACTTCTTCGCTACCTGCAATCTCTTCCGGTTTATAATCACCACCTTTTACCAATAAATCTGGCAAGATTTCTCCAATTAAGCGTTGCGGAGTATCTTCTGCAAATGGAACGACCCAATCGACAGAAGCTAAACCAGCTAATACTGCCATTCTTGCGTTCAAGTCATTAATTGGACGAGATTCCCCTTTTAAGCGTTTAACAGATTCATCTGTATTTACCGCTACAATTAAGCGGTCACCTAATTTACGCGCATTTTCAAGATATGAAACATGGCCCGGATGTAAAATATCAAAGCAGCCATTTGTCATGACAATTTTCTCACCGCGCGCTTTTGCTTCAATAATAATCGCTTTTAACGTAGTTTCATCCATCACACCAAAACCCGTTTCTTCACGATGATGAATAGCATTTTCTAGCTCAGTTGGGGTAATTGTTGAAGTACCTAATTTACCCACCACCACGCCTGCAGCAGCATTCGCTAAATAGCACGCTTCTTCATAAGGTCTACCATCTGCAATTGCTGTAGCTAATACGCTGATTACTGTATCACCTGCACCTGTCACATCATAAACTTCTTTAGCTTGTGTAGGTAGATGAAATGGCGTTTGATTTGGACGAATAAGTGTCATCCCTTTTTCAGAACGCGTTACCAATAAAGCCGACAAGTCAAAATCGGCAATCATTTTTAAGCCTTTTTCAACAATCTCATCTTCACTTTGGCAATGTCCTACCACCGCTTCAAATTCAGACATATTTGGGGTTAAAAGTGTTGCCCCACGATAACGTTCAAAATCGGTACCTTTTGGGTCGATCAACACTGGCACATTCGCCTGGCGTGCAATTTGAATCATTTGTTGTACGCTTTCTAATGTACCTTTACCATAATCTGACAAAATCAACGCACCGTAAGCGGTAATTTCTTGCGAAAGTTTTGCAAGTAAATCTGTGCTATCAACATTATGAAAACCTTCTTCAAAATCCAAACGCAAAAGCTGTTGATGGCGAGATAGAATGCGCAATTTGGTAATCGTTGGATGGGTACTTACCGCTACACAATGGTTTTGGATATGATGGTTGTTTAACAATGTATCCAATGCTCGTCCCGCATCATCTTGGCCAATAATCCCATGTAAAGCTACTGGCACATTAAGCGCAGCAATATTCATTGCCACGTTTGCCGCACCACCTGCGCGTTCTTCAATTTCTTGTACTTTTACCACTGGCACTGGCGCTTCTGGCGAAATACGATTTGTACCACCAAACCAGTAGCGATCTAACATTACATCGCCTAACACCAACACTTTTGCATGATTAAATTTTGGAGAGTATTGCATCATCATAATGTTCTCTTTATACATTTATGAGATAGGCTAACAGCCCATCTTTCCACTATCTTTTTGACTTCTTAATAAACTTCATCAAACGTTTACGCTTACGTAATTGGCTTGGTGTTAATTTATTGCGTTTACCCGCAAATGGGTTATTCCCTTCTTGGAATTGAATGCGAATTGGGCTACCAATAATTTTCAAACTCTTACGGAAATAGTTCGATAAATAACGTTTGTAAGAGTCGGCTAATCTATCTACCTGATTACCGTGAATCACAATAATTGGTGGATTATAACCGCCTGGGTGTGCATATTTTAATTTCACACGGCGACCATTAACCAATGGTGGCTGATGCTCATCTGAAGCCATTCTTAAAATACGCGTTAACATTGAGGTTGAGGTTTTCTGAGTTGCACAAGCATAAGCTTCTTGTACAGACTCAAATAAATTCCCTACGCCAGAACCATGTAAAGCAGAGATAAAATGCACGCGTGCAAAATCAATAAAATCTAAACGGCGATCTAATTCAGACTTCACTTGATCTTTAATATCTTGCGATAACCCATCCCACTTATTCACTACAATCACTAATGAGCGACCTGCATTTAAAATAAAGCCAAGTAGTGATAAATCTTGATCGGAAATACCTTCACGCGCATCAATCGTTAACAACACTACATTCGCATCTTGGATAGCTTGAAGCGTTTTAATCACTGAGAATTTTTCAACCGCTAAATTTACTTTCCCTCTTTTACGCACGCCAGCGGTATCAATAATTGTATATTGCTGACCATCGCGCTCCATTGGGATATAAATCGAATCTCGTGTGGTGCCTGGCATGTCATAAACCACCACGCGCTCTTCACCTAAAATACGGTTAGTTAGCGTAGATTTACCTACATTTGGACGTCCAACGATAGCAATTTTGATGTTTTTATCTAGTACACTTTCTTGCTCTTCGGCAAGTGCTTCATCTAATAATGCGGCATCTTCTTCGTTTTCAAAGTCAAAATCGTTATCCCATTCATCTAAAGAAGCGGTCGGATTTTCTTCTTCATTTGCAAAATCTTCTTCATTTTCGACCGCTTGATCGGCATTTAATTTCTCGCCTAATGGGGCTAATACTTGCTCAATTAACTGAGTCACACCACGACCTTGCGCCGCTGCGATTTGTTCTACTTCGCCTAAACCTAATTGATAAAACTCCGCACAGTGTGAGTCTGCATCAATTCCATCAGTTTTATTTGCGACTACAACTGTCGTTTTATCACGTTGACGTAAATATTGCGCAATACCAATATCTGCTGGCAATAAACCGGCACGAGCATCTACTAAGAAAAGTACCACATCTGCTTCTTCAATCGCTAATAGCGATTGTTCTGCCATTTTTTCTTCTACACCTTCTTCTGTGCCATCAATACCGCCAGTATCAATCACAATAAAATCAAAGCCGGCAATATTGGCATGTCCGTATTTACGATCTCGGGTAAGCCCCGGAAAATCCGCCACCAATGCATCACGCGTGCGGGTTAAACGGTTAAATAATGTGGATTTTCCCACATTAGGTCTGCCCACTAGAGCAATTACTGGAGTCATTTATCCTGTCCTTTTATTAAATCTGTTTGCTACTGCAAAATTGGCTTATTATATACTAAATCCCATTAAATGGCGTGCCTTATCCTTAAAGCCAGAAAATTTCTCTTGGTAATTTTGTTTAAAAGGGAAGATTTTGTTCATTTACAAATACGCGCATTTGTCCTCGCTTTGTTAAAAAAGATCACATTACTAACAGAAGCGCCTAATACACCATAAAACTTACGCAAACATTTACACTTTTACTCACTATTCTTTGCACAAATTGACCCAAAGTGGTTGGACCTTAGTGTATTCTAGCGCCGTTTTTAAGACTAAGATTGTTCTAAAAAAACCTAGGATGGTTATCTGCATAATGAGTTATCTGCATAATGAATAAAAATCTTGCTACATAGTAAGGAAATGTGAATAAAATTTTCGTCGGTCTTTCAAACAACAAAACCCACGATATTAAACATATCGTGGGTTTCTTTTTTTAAGGAATCTGCTGACTGATTGCGCTTTTCCTTCAAACTACAAGCGGTCAAATTTTTCGAAAAAATTGCAAATTTATGCGCAAAAAAAACAAAAGACAGGCAAGCCTGTCTTTTGTGTTCATCTTAATTAAAGTGCTTTTAACACATTTACCATTTCTACTGCGCCTAATGCACATTCTGCGCCTTTGTTACCCGCTTTGGTACCAGCACGTTCGATGGCTTGTTCAATGCTTTCTGTGGTTAACACACCAAACATCACTGGCACACCAGTTTGTAATGCCACTGCGCCAATGCCTTTTGCTGCTTCATTACAAACATAATCATAGTGCGTAGTTGAACCACGAATAACTGTCCCTAAACAGATCACTGCATCATACTTACCACTTTCTGCCATTTTTTTCGCCACTAGTGGAATTTCAAATGCACCAGGTACCCAAACGGTATCGATATCATCTTCTGATGCGCCATGACGCACTAATGCATCGACTGCACCACTTAATAACTTATCGTTAATAAAATCATTAAAACGAGCCGTTACGATACCGAACTTTAAGCCAGTTGCCACTAAATTGCCTGTAATTTTTGCCATTTTGAAAGTTTCCTTATTGAAATAAAATTTGTTTATTTGCCACTTTAATTAAGTAAGCTATTGTTTAGAAGTTAAACATATGTCCCATTTTTACCTGTTTTACTTTCAGGTAATCAATGTCATTTTTGTTTGGTTCTACGATAATTGGCTCTCTTGAAACAATGTTTAAACCTTGCTCTTTTAAGCCGTCAATTTTACTTGGATTGTTCGTTAATAAACGAATTGAATTTACGCCAAGCTGTTGGAACATTTGTGCGCCAATATAATATTCGCGCTCATCTTCTTTAAACCCTAACGCTAAATTTGCTTCAACGGTATCCATGCCTTTATCTTGCAATTCATAGGCACGTAATTTATTGATTAGCCCAATCCCACGTCCTTCTTGGCGTAAGTAAAGTAATACACCTCTACCTTCTTGTTCAATTTGTACCATCGCCGCAGCAAATTGTTGACCACAATCACAACGTTGTGAACCAAAAGCATCACCCGTTAAACACTCAGAATGAATACGCGCTAATACATTTTCGCCATTTGAAATATCACCTTTGACTAAAGCTATATGCTCTTTGCCTGAGATTACTTCAACAAAACTATGCGCCATAAATTCGCCATATTTGGTTGGCATTTTCACGACTGAAACTTGCTTTACAAGGCAATCATATTTACGGCGATATTCTTGTAACTGCGCAATCGTAATAAATGGTATATTGTGTTCTTTCGCAAATTTTTGCAAATCTGGCATAGTCATCATGGTGCCATCTTCTGCCATAATTTCACAGCAAAGCCCTGCGTGTTTTAGCCCTGCCAAACGCGCCAAATCAACAGTCGCTTCAGTGTGCCCATTGCGCACTAATACGCCACCTTCTTTTGCGATCAGTGGGAACATATGACCCGGACGGCGGAAATCTGAAGGTTTCGCGCCATCTTCGACCATTTTTAAAGCGGTAATGGAACGCTCAAACGCAGAAATTCCTGTTCCTGTACTAATATGGTCAATGGCAACCGTAAATGCAGTTTCATGATTATCCGTATTTTTAGCCACCATTGGCGGAAGTCCTAATTTATCCGCAATTTCTTGCGAAATTGGCGTACAAATCAAACCTTTGCCGTGTGTTGCCATAAAGTTGATATTTTCCGGTGTTGCAAATTCTGCTGCACAGATAAAATCGCCTTCATTTTCACGATCTTCATCATCGGTCACTAAAATAATTTTACCTTGTGCCATTGCTTCCAAGGCTTCTTCTACAGTTGAAAATTGAAACATAATTTTTCTCTCTTTCTTTAAATATTATGTGATTCTACGCAATCAATCAGTTCATCAGTGGATAAAATCACCGCAAACTCTTCATTTAGCGTTGCAATATTGATTTTATGAATTTGCTCGGCATCAATTTCTTCACCATCAGGCATTTTTAACGGGAAGGAAGCGGTCGCATTTTCAATCAGTTTTACCAAAAAGCCATAATTAGCTGCCATTCGGATCGTTGTAGAAACGCAATGCGGTAAAGTTAAACCCGCAATGACTAGCTCCGTAACGCCTTGGCTTTTCAAATAATCCAACAAATGAGTACCAATAAAGGCACTATTTACCTTTTTCTGAAAAACTACTTCATCATTTTGTGGTTCAAACCCTGCTTGAAAGGCTTGGGTTTCACCTTGATAAAACAGCGAATTTGGATTATCTGAAATGTGTTGAATATGAATAATCTTTTGTCTTTTTGCTCGAAAATGTTGCAACAATCGTAGCATTTTTTGTTCAGCATTCGGATTATTCCGCTTTCCCCATTTCGAATCTAAAAATGCATTTTGCACATCAATCAACATTAAGGCTTGCATTTTATTTTCCTAGAACCCTGCATTTTTCAGGAAATCTGCTGTAATTTTACTTTGCGGAGTCTCTGGCTCTTTCTTCATTAAAAACTGCTCAATATATTTGCCAACAATATCATTTTCTAAATTCACGATACTGCCGACTTTTTTACTACCTAAATTGGTTTGCGCAATCGTGTGGGGAATAATAGAAACGCGGAATGAATTTTCATCGGTATCCACCACCGTTAAGCTAATTCCATCAATGGTAATTGAACCTTTTTCAATAATATAACGCATCAATTTTGGGCTTGTTTGAATGCGATACCAAGTGGAATTATGCGCAGGAATAATCTCCACTACCTCGCCCGTGCCATCAATATGACCTGAAACAATATGTCCGCCAAAACGTCCATTAGCTGCCATTGCCCGCTCAAGGTTTACTGGGCTATTAGGTTTTAATTCGCCCAATGATGTTCGCTTAAGCGTTTCTGACATCACATCAGCCGTAAATTGATTTTGCGTAAAACTCGTTACGGTTAAACAAACGCCATTTACTGCAATGCTATCACCTAAATGCACATCACCAAGCACTTTACTTGCGTTAATCGTGACTACTGCAAATTCGCCCTGTTTATTGATTTGGGCAATTTTTCCTACTTCTTCAATAATGCCTGTGAACATCATTTATTCTCCTATCAAGTCCCCCTCTTTAGAAAAGAGGGGTTAGGGGAGATTTAATTACGATGCTTATTTTTCTTATGCGCTTCGTTTTCATTTCTGCCAAATCTCCCATCCTTTTTTGTTAAAGAGGGTGAATAACTTCATAATCAATCAAAACATCTTCTCCTATCATTTCGATTGAATTCATCTTTAACTTCACGGCCTGAGATAAATCGCAGATTCCCTCACCGCCAATCGGCGTTTTTGCCGCTTTTCCGCCTACTAACTTCGGCGCAATATAGCAATGCACTCGATTGACTACACCGCTTTCTAAAGCACTGAAATTCAAGCTAGCACCGCCTTCTATCAGCAAGCTATCAATTTGTTTTTCACCGAGCTTTTGCAAAATGTCGGACAAATCTACCCGCCTGTTTTTTGCCTTACAGAGAAGCACTTCCACACCAAGCGATTCAAATTTTGCAATTTTTTGCAAATCCTCTGAAATGGTTGCAATAATCGTTGGATAATCTTTTGCTGTTTGTACTAGCTGACAATCTAATGGTGTACGTAAATGACTATCACACACAATTCGCACAGGCTGACGTGCATTTGGCATGCGGCTATTTAGCATCGGATTATCAGCCAGCACCGTTTCTACACCCACCATGATCGCACGGTATTGATGACGCGTTTCTTGCACTTTAGCTCTGGCTAATTCACCAGTAATCCATTTTGATTCACCTGTACTTGTGGCAATTTTGCCATCAGCTGTCATCGCGTATTTCAACAAGACATAAGGACGTTTAGTTTGAATGTAGTGAAAGAAAATAGGATTTAACTGATCACACTCTTCTCGAAGAAAATCTTCAATCACCTCAACGCCTACTGCGCGTAACTGTTTTGCACCTTTGCCGGAAACAAGCGGATTAGGATCTCGAGAACCAATAAAAACCTTTTTAATGCCACGCTCAATCAACAAATCTGAACAAGGTGGCGTGCGCCCGTGATGGCAACAAGGCTCAAGAGTGACGTATGCCGTTGCATCTGTTAAATCAGCTTGGCTGTTTAAAATCGCATTACGCTCTGCGTGCCAACCACCAATTTTTTCGTGATACCCTTGTGCAACAATCTCGCCATTTTTAACAATCACACAGCCTACTAATGGATTAGGATTTGTCCAGCCACGTCCTTTTTCAGCTAAGCTGATAGCATGTCGCATATATTCAGCGTCAGTCATAGATTTTCTTATTCTCTTAAACGTGAAATATGTTGATTAGGCATAAGAAATACACCCTTTATTTTCAAGGCAGGATCGGGCGTGTATTGCACGCCCTAAAAAAGAGATGCTTAAATAAAAAGCCTTGAAATCAAACGATCTCAAGGCTTGCAAAAAAGACATAGAAAACCACCGCTTGCGCGGTGCTTTTATCTTCTTCCATCCAGACTATACTGTCGGTACTGGAATCTCACCAGTTCCTGCTAACATTTTATTAGCTCGCGGACTTTACCGCCGATCGGGAATTTCACCCTGCCCTGAAGATTAAAATTTTGTTAAATTCTGCGACCAAACCCTATTAAAGTCAAGTGTAAAAATCGGATTTATTGCAATAAAATAAATATCGTAATTTTCCCTTGTATTTCCAATTTTAAGCCCCATAATTGGAAAATTATCATTTTGGAATATAGAAATAAGAGAGCAAATTTATGGCACCAAGAAAGAAAAAAACAATTGAATTACCGCTTCTTCCTTTGCGGGATGTGGTGGTATTTCCTTATATGGTAATGCCGCTATTTGTCGGACGAGAAAAATCTATTTTAGCTCTTCGCTCAGCGATGGATGCTAACAAACAACTTTTTTTGGTATCTCAACAAGATGCTCAAACTGAAGACCCAACAACAGACGATATTTATACCGTAGGCGTGGTGGCTAATATTATTCAGATGCTCAATCTACCAGATGGCACGGTTAAAGTGTTAGTTGAAGGTCAAACTCGCGCCAAAATTGTGAAAGGTCACGATGATGAAAATGGTTTATGGGCAGAGGTTCAACCACTTAATACTGAAATTAACTTAGAAGAAGATGAAATCAAAGCTTTAGCAAAAGCTACCTTAAGTGAGTTTGAAAGCTACATTAAATCCAATAAAAAAATCCCAGCGGAAATTTTGCCGAAATTGCAAAAAATTACCGAAAATGACCGCTTGGCAGACACTATTTCTGCCAACTTAATTGCACCGGTGAAGAAAAAACAACAGCTTTTAGAAGAAACGGAATTAGGTAAACGTTTCGAACAGCTATTAGTCGCCATGGCGACTGAAATGGATTCATTGGAAACTGAAAGCCGTATCCGTAATCGCGTAAAACAACAAATGGAAAAAAATCAACGCGACTACTATTTGAATGAGCAAATTAAAGCGATTCAAAAAGAACTTGGCAATGGCGAAGATGTTGAACAAAGTGAACTAGATAAACTTAAAGCAAAAATTGATGAAGCTAAACTGCCGGCAGAAGTATTTGAAAAAGTAGATAACGAATTCAAAAAACTAAAAGCGATGCCTCAAAGCTCTTCAGAGGCGGCAGTTATTCGTGGTTATATCGACTGGATTTTACAAATGCCGTGGCATAAAAAATCAGTAGTGAAAAAAGATTTAGCAAAAGCGCAAGCTGTGTTAGATCAAGACCACTATGGTTTAGAACGTGTAAAAGAACGCATTGTAGAATACCTTGCAGTACAAAGTCGTTTAAATAAATTAAAAGGCCCAATTCTTTGCTTAGTTGGCCCACCGGGTGTGGGAAAAACCTCATTAGGTCAATCTATTGCGAATGCAACCGGCCGTAAATATGTACGTATGGCACTGGGTGGCGTACGCGATGAAGCTGAAATTCGTGGCCACCGCCGTACTTACATCGGTTCTATGCCGGGTTCTTTAATGAGCAAAATGGCAAAAGTTGGCGTGAAAAACCCGCTATTTTTACTCGATGAAATCGACAAAATGGCACAAGATATGCGTGGCGACCCTGCTTCTGCTTTATTAGAGGTGTTAGACCCAGAGCAAAATAAAGCCTTTAATGATCACTATTTAGAAGTAGATTACGATTTATCTGATGTAATGTTCGTGGCAACGTCTAACTCGATGAACATTCCACCAGCATTATTAGACCGTATGGAAGTGATTCGTCTTTCAGGTTATACCGAAGATGAAAAAATGCATATTGCACGCGATCACTTAATTGCAAAACAGCAAGAGAATAACGGCTTGAAAAAAGGCGAACTCAAGATTGAAGATAGCGCGATTTTAAGCATTATTCGTTATTACACGCGTGAAGCAGGCGTACGTAATTTAGAGCGTGAAATTGCCAAAATTTGTCGTAAAGCGGTAAAAGCATTAGTGTTAAACAAAACATTAAAATCAATTACGGTTAACGAAAACAACGTTGGCGATTACTTGGGCGTAAAACGTTTTGATTACGGCAAAATGGACAACCAAAATCGCGTTGGTGAAGTAACAGGCTTAGCTTGGACAGAAGTTGGGGGAGATTTATTAACTATTGAAACCGCCTCTGTACCAGGTAAAGGTAAACTTTCTTACACTGGCTCATTAGGCGATGTGATGAAAGAGTCTATCCAAGCTGCGATGACCGTAGTTCGCGCAAGAGCAGATAAATTAGGCATTGCTGAAGACTTCTACGAAAAACGCGATATTCACGTTCACGTACCCGACGGTGCTACGCCTAAAGATGGCCCAAGTGCGGGTATTGCAATGTGTACTGCGCTTATTTCTAGCTTAACAGGTAACCCTGTGCGTAAAGAAGTGGCGATGACTGGCGAAATTAGCTTACGTGGTAAAGTCCTACCAATTGGCGGGCTAAAAGAGAAATTATTAGCCGCGCACCGTGGTGGCATTACGACTGTGATTATTCCAAAAGAAAATGAAAAAGATTTGGAAGAAATCCCAGACAATGCGAAAGCAGCACTCAGCATTCATCCGGTTGAAACTATCGATGAAGTGCTTGCTATTGCACTTGAACAACCACCAATGGGGATCGAAATTCTGCCTCATAAAGCAGTGAAAGTGAAAAAAGCTGCCAAAGCGAAAACAGCGATTCAGTAAAATTAACAAGCGGTTCATTCTTTCGGCATTTTTGCAAATGACGAAAAATGAGCCGTTTTTTATCTCATATTTTTTAAAAGGAAAGTTTATGATTCAACAAACACTATGTTTAATTAAACCAGATGCCACAAAACGTCACTTAATCGGCAAAATTTTAAGCCATTTGGAAGAGAACGGTTTAACCATTAAAGCCCTGAAAAAAGTGCAACTGAATCAAGCTCAAGCAGAAGGTTTTTATGCTGAACACCAAGGAAAACCATTTTTTGAACCCCTGATCGAATTTATGATTTCTGCCCCTATTGTTGCAGTCGTACTTGAAGGGGAAAATGCAATTAGCCATTATCGTGAATTGATGGGTGCAACCGATCCTGAAAAACGCCAAGCGGGAACTATCCGTGCACTGTATGCTATTAGCGGACGAGAAAATAGCGTACATGGTTCTGATTCTGAAACCTCTGCAAAACGCGAAATTGCCTATTTTTTCAGCCCAAACGAAATTCTTTAACACACCATTCACTGAAATTTTACAAAGAAGATTCTCCTTTAAGCATTTAATGTAAATAAGGAGAATCTTTTTTTATTTTGCTAGAACGGTTTAGCTAAAATGAGGTACAATCCCCCGTAGTGATTATTTTTAAACCTACGCTTAAATAAGGAGCTAAAATGCTTAATTTATCGGCAAAAAATATCCGTTTAAATGGCAGTGCAGCCAATAAAGAAGAGGCGATTAAACAAGTTGCCGCAGGTTTGGTTGCTAACAACCATGTTGCTGAAGGCTATGCGGATGGGATGTTTGCACGCGAACAACAAACCTCCACTTTCTTAGGTAACGGTATTGCTATTCCGCACGGAACTTTAGACACTCGTCATTTAGTTCAAGAAACTGGGGTGCAAATCATTCAATTCCCGCAAGGGGTACAATGGGGCGATGGAAATACAGCTTATGTTGTCATCGGCATTGCAGCCAAATCAGATGAACACTTAACCTTACTACGCCAACTGACCACTGTATTAAGCGACGAAGATGCCGCCGCTGAATTAGCCAAAACCCAAGATATCCAAGCCTTTGCCGATATTCTAAGCGGTAAAAAAAGTTTACCAAATCTCTCCTCTCAAACGCTTTCTTTAAACATAGAAACAAACAGCTTACTCACCCTTGCTGCGATTAACGCAGGCAAATTACAAGAACAAGGCTATGTCGCATCAAGCTATATCAGTGACACCATTGCAGCTGAACCACTAGCATTAGCAGAAAACTTCTACATTATTGATAGTGCTAAAGGAAATTTAGCTAACGGTATTGCCCTAGCGCGTGCCTCTAACGGAAAAACCTTAATTAGCGTAGTTGCAGTAGATAATAGTTTAGAAAGCACCATCGCCCTATTGCTAAAACCAGAAGTACGCCAACAATTAACGCAAGCAAATGCTGAACAAATCATCGCGATTTTTAATGGACAATCTGTTGAGGTCTCTGCATCTGCACAAGCTAGCGGACAAGTTATCGGCATCTTTACCGTACGCAATGAAAACGGCTTACACGCTCGCCCAAGTGCAGTGTTAGTTCAAACATTAAAACCATTTGCTGCCAAAATCAACGTAGAAAATCTTGACCGAGGCACTACTCCAGCAAACGCAAAAAGCACGATGAAAGTCGTCGCATTAGGTGCCTCAAAAGGTGCTCGCTTACGATTTGTTGCTGAAGGCGAAGACGCTCAACAAGCAATTGAAGCCCTTGCAAAAGCCTTTGAAAGTGGTTTAGGTGAAAGCGTTTCTTATGTACCTGAAACACCAGATAGCATTGAAGGTGGTGCAGCGGTAACTGCAGCACCTGTCGCCCCACAAGCGGTCGAAAATCACGTACAAAATGCAAATAGCGATAGCCTGGATGCAAGCTTCGTGATTAAAAATGAACATGGTTTACACGCTCGCCCAAGTGCGGTGTTAGTGAATGAAGTGAAAAAATATCAAGCCAAAATCGAAGTGCAAAATCTTGATAAAAACTCACCGCTTGTTAGTGCCAAAAGCTTAATGAAAATCGTCGCACTTGGCGCAACAAAAGGCACTACCCTTCGCTTTGTAGCTACCGGTGAAGATGCACAAGCGGCACTCGATGGCATTGGTGCAGCAATCAACGCTGGCTTAGGTGAATAAGGAGTCGTGTATGACACAACGTATTGCAACCGTAACGCTAAACCCTGCTTTTGACTTGGTTGGTCGACTAACTCGTATTGAAATTGGCGAAGTAAACACTGTGGAAACCCTTGGGCTTTATCCGGCTGGAAAAGGGATTAACGTAGCAAAAGTATTAGCTGATTTAGGCACACCACCTACTGTTGCAGGTTTTTTAGGTGAAGAGAATCAAGGCGATTTCGTGCAAAATTTTGCACAAAATGGATTAACGGATCACTTCTATCGCATTGGCGGGAAAACCCGTATTAACGTCAAAATTACCGAAACTGAAGCTGATGTGACTGATTTAAACTTCCTCGGTTTTGAAGTAAGCGCCCAAGATTGGCAGAAATTCATCGAACAATCTGCTACATGGAAAGATCAATTTGATTTAGTTGCGGTGTGTGGCTCTCTACCGCGTGGAATTAGCCCACAACAATTTGCCCAATGGTTAGAATCTTTACATCAGCAAGGTTTAAAAGTGGTGCTAGATAGCTCTAACGCTGCATTAACTGAAGGCTTAAAAGCGCATCCGTGGTTAGTGAAACCCAATCGCCGTGAATTAGAAGTTTGGGCAGGCCGTCCACTCAATAGCCGTGAAGAAATTATTGAAGCCGCTGAACAACTGCGCCAGAACGGCATTGAAAATGTGATTATCTCTATGGGCGAACAAGGCTCACTTTGGTTAAATCGCGAAGGAGTACTGCAAGCCAAACCGCCACGCTGTGAAAATGTTGTCAGCACAGTAGGCGCGGGAGATTCGATGGTTGCAGGGCTTATTTATGGTTTAGCCCAAGGTTGGGATAAAGAGAAAACCTTACGCTTTGCCAGCGCAACCTCAGCGCTTGCCGTTTCACAAAGTAATGTGGGCATTTCAGATCGTAAAGCGCTTGATACTATTTTTGCACAAACTGAAATCACCGTTATTTCAAAAAATATTTAAATTTTAAAGCAAGGAACACAGAATGAATCTTTCATTTATTTTCCCTCAATCATTAGGACAAGCTCGCCGCTTCTTAGCGACTGAAGTCTTATCAGCGGCAGCGAAGCAACAAGGTCATCAGATTGTTGAAAGCCAACAAGCTGATTTCGTGGTGCTATTTGATGAACATATTCCTGCCCAAGCTGCAGGCAAACAAGGTGCGGTGTTAGATCTCAATACGGCTTTTGCAAATCCTGAACAAGCCTTAAAACAAGCGGTCGAAAATCCGCAAACTTTTGCTAATGCCACAACTAGCAATGTAATTTCTACAAGTGGCGCAAAAAATATTGTAGCCGTGACGGCTTGCCCAACAGGTGTGGCGCATACGTTTATGTCTGCAGAAGCGATTGAACACTATGCGAAAGCGCAAGGTTGGACGGTAAAAGTGGAAACCCGCGGACAAGTGGGTGCTGGTAACCCAATCAGCCCAGAAGAAGTTGCAGCAGCAGATTTAGTTTTTGTTGCAGCAGATATTGATGTGCCATTAGATAAATTTAAAGGCAAATTGATGTATCGCACTTCAACCGGTTTAGCGTTGAAAAAAACCGCACAAGAGTTTGATAAAGCCTTTAAAGAAGCCAAAATCTACGAAGGTGAAAGCCAACAAGCGGCAGCCGAAAGTAAAACCGAAGAGAAAAAAGGCGTATATAAACACTTAATGACTGGTGTATCGCACATGTTGCCATTAGTCGTGGCAGGTGGTTTGCTAATTGCTATCTCATTTATGTTTGGTATTGAGGCATTCAAAACTGACGACTTTGCTGGTTTACCAAAAGCCTTAATGGATATTGGCGGCGGCGCTGCTTTCCACTTAATGATTGCAGTTTTTGCTGGCTATGTTGCATTCTCCATTGCAGACCGTCCAGGTTTAGCGGTTGGTTTAATTGGCGGTATGCTTGCAACAACTGCAGGCGCAGGGATTTTAGGCGGTATCGTAGCGGGCTTCCTTGCGGGTTACACAGTGAAATTCCTCAACCAAATTATTCAACTTCCACCGAGCTTAACCTCGCTTAAACCGATTTTAATTCTGCCATTATTAGGCTCTGCAATTGTTGGTTTAGCTATGATTTACCTCATCAATCCGCCAGTTAAATCGTTAATGGATGCGTTAGTACACTGGTTAAATACCATGGGACAAACTAACGCTATCATTCTCGGTATCATTTTAGGGACGATGATGTGTGCTGATATGGGTGGCCCTGTTAATAAAGCCGCTTATACATTCGGTGTGGGGTTAATTGCTTCTCAACAATATATGCCAATGGCAGCCGTGATGGCTGCAGGTATGGTTCCACCAATCGGAATGGCGATTGCTACTTTACTTGCACGCAAAAAATTCAATACGAACCAACAAGATGCGGGTAAAGCTTCATTTGTGTTAGGGTTATGCTTTATCTCAGAAGGTGCGTTACCGTTTGTGGCAGCAGATCCAGTACGCGTTATTATCTCTTCTATTTTAGGGGGCGCAACCGCAGGTGCACTTTCGATGAGTTTAGGGATTACACTACAAGCACCGCACGGTGGTTTATTTGTGATTCCATTTGTTTCGCAACCACTGATGTATTTAGCAGCCATTGCAATTGGCTCTTTAATAACTGGCGTAGTGTATGCCACTATCAAACAAAAAGCCGAATAATCTCTCTCTATCGCAGCGCCTTCGGGCGCTGTTTTTTTGCAAAATGTTCTTAAAATCTAACCGCTTGTTGAAAACGCTCTGCTATAATGATGTTCCCTTTTTACCTTGCTAAACATTATGGAACAGCAAACTTCTTTCACAAACATTTTAGTGGCAATTGCCGCTATTATTATCATTCTTGCGGGGGTTAAACTCTCAGGAGAAATTATCATCCCGTTTTTATTATCGCTTTTTATTGCGATTATCTGTTCGCCAATTATCAAGCAAATGACCAAACGCGGCATCCCGCTTGGTATTGCCATCGGCTTACTTTTAGGCTTAATTATTCTGATTTTCTTTTTCTTAGCAGGCATGATTAACGCAGCTATTACAGAATTTACTGCCTCTATTCCGCAATATAAAACGTTATTGCTTACCCGCTTACAAAGCGTAGCCGAACTGGCAGAACGTTTTAATATTCCATTCAATATTCATCCTAACGACATTGCTCAACATTTCGATCCAAGCAATGTGATGAACTGGGTCAGCCGCTTATTACTCGGTTTTTCTAGTGCACTTTCAAACATTTTTATTATTTTGTTGGTAGTCATTTTTATGCTGATTGACTCACCTAATTCAAAATATAAACTCGCGGTGGCAATGAGTCCGGATGATGATCTTTCCAATGAAAAATTTTATATCGATCAAGTCCTTAATGGGGTTATCGGTTATTTAGGTGTAAAAACGGCAATGAGTTTACTCACCGCCATTTGTATTTGGTTATTGCTCACTATTGTCGGCGTCCAATATGCAGTCTTGTGGGCTGTGCTTAGTTTCTTGTTAAATTACATTCCAAATATTGGTTCTATTTTGGCGGCAATTCCTATTGTTCTTCAAGCCTTACTGCTCAATGGCTTTACCGAAGGGATTATTGTGTTAGTTAGCCTTGTAGTAATTAACGTGCTCATTGGTAATGTGATTGAGCCGAAAATCATGGGTAAACGACTTGGGCTTTCAATTTTAGTAGTGTTTCTCTCTTTACTCTTCTGGGGCTGGCTACTGGGTACGGTGGGTATGCTACTTTCCGTTCCACTGACTATGGCGCTAAAAATGGGGCTTGAATCTAATCCAACTACTCGCCGTTATGCCATTTTGTTAAGTGATACCGAAGAGATACAAAACAAAATGCATTAACCGCTTGACGATTAACAAAGCGTTGCTAAAATAAGCAACGCTTTTTTATTGAAAAAGCACGTTCGGATGAAGGTAGCTGGAGATAAGCGAATCAACGCTTAACCGACGAGGTAAAATCTTTCAGGTGCATAGCAATATGTAAGGACAGTTACTGGACGAACCCTTGGAGAGATCCAATCGCTCATTTTAATCAAAACATAGAGCGAAAATGGACGCCGAAGGCGCAAATTCATGGCTTTGAATGAAACGCTCAGGCAAAAGGACAGGGGAGAAAAGTACCATTCACTTGCAAGCGGTAAGATTTTGCAAATTTTTTGCAAAAATCGACCGCTTTGCGTCGCTTTTCTTTCCTTGTATAAAAGGGATTACCCATCATTACGAGGAACTTACTACATGTCATTGCATGATACGCTTAGCGCCATCAGCAGTTTTATTTGGGGTGCACCATTACTCATTTTAATTTCCTGTGTTGGAATTTATTTGACTTTCGCGCTACGCGGCATTCAGATCACTCAGCTTGTTAGAGCTTTCATTTATATGTTTAAGCCAGAAAAAGGCGAAGGACAAAGTGGCGATATTTCCGCTTTTGCTGCCCTTTCTACCGCGCTTGCAGCCACTATTGGCACAGGTAACATCGTTGGGGTAGCAACAGCCATTTATCAAGGTGGCCCGGGTGCGCTTTTTTGGATGTGGCTAATTGCCGTATTTGGCATGGCAACGAAATATGCTGAAGGTGTACTCGCCATTAAATACCGTGGCAAAGATCGTGCTGGTTATATTGCGGGTGGCCCAATGTATTACATTGAAATGGGCATGGGTAAAAAATGGCGTTGGCTAGCAAAAATGTTTGCCTTTTTTGGTGTGATGGTAGCATTAGTCGGTATCGGAACTTTCCCACAAGTCAACGGGATTACCGAATCTATCTCAATGACCTTTCATTTACCTATTCCACTGATTTCTATCGTCCTGACGCTAGTTGTCGCAGCCATTATTCTAGGTGGGGTAAAACGAATTTCTAAAATTGCGATGGTTGTGGTGCCATTTATGGCGGTAGCTTATGTGGTGATTGGTATTACTATTCTTGCGCTCAATGCAGAAAAAATTCCAAGTGCAATTTCGCTTATCGTACAAGCGGCATTTGATCCACAAGCCGCATTAGGTGGCGCCTTTGGTTTTACTATGATGAAAGCGATTCAACTTGGGGTCGCGCGCGGTATCTTCTCTAATGAAGCCGGTTTAGGTTCTGCCCCAATTGCAGCAGCTGCAGCACAAACGAAAGAACCAGTACGCCAAGGCTTAATCTCGATGACTGGAACATTCTTAGACACCATTATTGTGTGTAGCGTAACCGGTTTAGTGATTGTTATTACTGGTGCATGGCAAGGTACTGCAAAAGGTGTAGAACTCACGAACATTGCCTTTAATCAAGGGCTTGGCAGCCAATTAGGTGGCTCGATTGTTAGTATTGGCTTAGTCTTCTTCGCATTTACCACCATTTTAGGTTGGTGTTATTACGGCGAACGTTGCTTAGTTTACCTCACAGGCGGTCGCACTAAAGGGATTAAATTCTATCGTATGCTCTTTATTTTACTGATTGCCTTCGCACCATTTTTACAACTTGAAACCATTTGGGCAATTGCTGACATTGTTAATGGCTTGATGGCATTCCCGAACCTCATTGCTTTAGTAGCATTACGTAAAGTGATTATTGGTGAAACCCGCGATTATTTCCAACGCTTGAAAAAAGGAGAAATCGCCTAATTTGGCAATATCCATTAAAATGTGGGCGCATTTGCCCACATTTTTTCTGCATACCATTATGAGAAAATTACACACCTTTATTCTATTATTCAGTTTATTTTTTTCTACACATTGTGCTGCTCAAGCGCCTAGTCGAAGTTTTGAATGTAAAGTCGTTGGCATTAGTGATGGCGATACCCTCACTTGTCTTTTTGAACGGAAACCTATTAAAATTCGACTTCTACATATTGATGCCCCTGAATCTCGTCAAGCTTTCGGAAATCGAGCAAAACAAACGCTCGCAGAACTTGTCTTTAAAAAGCATGTAAAAGTCATTAGCAAAGGTTACGATAAATATGGCCGCTTGTTAGCGGAAGTTTACGAGAGTAACCAAAATATCAACCTCATTTTAGTTGAAAAAGGAATGGCTTGGGCTTATTCAAAAAGCCTCCCCATTTATGAACAAGCAGAAGCAAATGCTCGGCAAAATCGAATCGGCTTATGGCAAGATGCAAATCCTATTTCACCTAGCGATTGGCGTAAACAACAAAGAGCTCAACCTACTTTAGAAAATGGCTTTTCAACAATCAATACGCGTCCACAAGCCATCAACTGCCAAGCTAAATTAAGTTGTAATGATTTTCGTGATTTTGACAGCGCGAATCGGTATTTCCAAGCTTGTCATGCAAAAGATATGGATGGCAATCGCGATGGTATTCCTTGCAATCGACTTTATCGCAAACAGCAACGCCCATAGAGAGGCATTATGAACACAACATTTCGCCAACATTTTCCTTTTTTTAATCAATCAGCTCATTGGACTTATTTAGACTCAGCCGCCACAACCTTAAAACCACAAGTGTTAATTGATAGCACCGCTGCGTTTTATGCATCTGCTGGTTCGGTACATCGCAGTCAATACGACTATGCTCAAACCCAACAATATGAACGCGCGCGAGACTTAGTCGCACAACGTTTTAACGTAGAAAAACGTGAGGCAATAATTTGGACAAGTGGCACCACGCATGCAATTAACCTCGTTGCTCAAGGCTTAGAAGAGAATATTCACGCCGGCGATGAAATTATTATTTCTGTTGCCGAACACCATGCCAACTTCATTCCTTGGCAGCAACTTTGTTTACGCAAACAAGCAAAATTGATTGTGTTACCACTTAATGCCGCCTATCAAATTGATGGAAGCACACTGCAAGCAGCCCTTTCTGAGAAAACCAAATTGGTTGCCTTTAATTTAGTGTCGAACATTACTGGTGTACGCCAACCTGTTGAACAGCTTATTCCAATTATTCGTGCTAATTCAAATGCAAAAATTCTACTTGATATTGCTCAAGCCGTGTGTTCCGAAAAAGTCGATGTACAGCGATTAGATGCCGACTTTTATGCGTTCTCGGCACATAAAATGTATGGCCCAAACGGAGTGGGCGTACTCACAGGCAAATGGCAAAGTTTAAATCAATTACGACCGTTTTTTTATGGCGGAAAAATGCTGACCAACGTTTCAGCAGAAAAGCTCACCTTAGCAGAATTACCTTATCGATTAGAAGCGGGCACACCGAATATTGCTGGGATTATTGGCTTTGGCGCCGTACTTGCTTGGCTCAATGAATGGGATTTTAAAATGCTCAATCAATCGCTTTATATGCTAGTTGAGCAAGCTCACAAGCGGTTAAAAAATTATGCTGGTTTGCAAATCATCGGCTCACAACATAGCCCGACCATCAGCTTTATTTTTAAACATCAGCATCATGCAGATATTGCTGCCATTCTCGCTGAACAGCAGATTGCAATTCGTGTAGGAGAACACTGCGCTAAACCGTATCTACATTATTTAAAACACAGTGGCACGCTACGACTTTCTTTGGCGCATTACAATAATGAAGCTGATCTCAATGCCTTTTTTAATGCCTTAGATCAGACCTTGGATATTTTAGCGTCTTAAGTTAAAAAAAGCCGAAAATATGCTAAAATGCCTAATACGAACAAGGTATTGATTGCACCAATTTACTAATATTTTGAAAATTAAATTTTGAGGATATTCCCATGGCTAAAGAAATTAAAAAGATTGCCGTACTTACTAGCGGCGGTGATGCACCTGGCATGAACGCAGCTATTCGCGGTGTTGTTCGTGCTGCTCTAAACGAAGGTTTAGAAGTTTGTGGCATACAAGACGGCTATTATGGTTTATGTGAAGGGCATGTTATTCCACTTGACCGTCGCTCAGTATCAGAAACCATCAACCGCGGCGGTACGTTCTTAGGTTCAGCACGTTTTCCACAATTTAGAGAATACGAAGTTCGTAAACAAGCGGTAGAAACACTAAAAAAACATAATATTGATGCTTTAGTGGTTATCGGTGGCGATGGTTCTTACATGGGCGCAAAATTATTAACCGAGGAGTTTGGTTATCCTTGCATTGGATTACCAGGCACGATTGATAACGACATTGTGGGAACTGATTACACTATCGGTTACCAAACCGCATTAGAAACCGCGCTTGAAGCGATCGACCGCTTACGTGATACGTCAAGCTCGCACCAACGTATTTCTATTGTTGAAATCATGGGACGTCATTGTGGCGATTTAACTATTAGTGCCGCGCTTGCCGGCGGTTGTGAATACATTGTCGTACCAGAGAAAGGGTTAGATAAAGAATCACTCATGCGTAACATTGATAATGGCTTTAAAAAAGGTAAACGCCACTCTATCATTGCAATTACTGAATTGATGACTGATGTGCACCAATTAGCACGCGAAATCGAAGAACGCTTTGGACACGAAACTCGTGCAACCGTATTAGGTCACACCCAACGTGGTGGTTCACCTTGTGCTTTCGACCGTATTTTAGCTTCTCGCATGGGCGTTTATGCGGTGGAATTATTACTGCAAGGTTATGGTGGTCGTTGTGTGGGTATCCAAAATGAGAAATTGGTTCACCATGATATCGTTGACGCTATCAAAAATATGCGCCGTCCATTTAAAGAAGAGCTATTCGAAGCGTCTCGCAAATTATTCTAATCTTAAAAATTCATCACAAGCGGTTGAAAAACCGCTTTTTTTTACGCATAATTCCGACTAATATTATCAATCATCATTCTCATTATGCAGTATTCTAAACCGGTTATATCCAATCAACACGGTGCGTTGGTCATGGCTCTCTTACCATTTTTATACGCACAATTTGCTGAACATCACCAGGCTGGTTTTTACCATCTTTCCTTCGGTCTTGCTTGGTTTTTCCTTTATCTCTTCTCTTATCCTTTTTTTGCAAATATTAGTAAAAAACCAACCGCTAGAAACCGTCAATGGGCAATGATTTATTTTGTGTTAAGCCTAATAAGTGCATTACCTGCGCTTTTCTATCAACCTCGATTCCTCTATTTTATTCTGCCAATGCTGCCACTAGGGCTCATTCAATTTTATTTTGCGAAAAAGCGAGATGAACGAAATTTAATCAATGATATTGCCGGCATCCTGACTTTTGGCATTATTGGTATTGCAAATGGCTTTTTAGCTAGCGATACACTGAATTTTAACTATCTGCTCCATCCTAGCTTATTCTTCATTGCCACAACTTTTTATATTAAAAGTATGGTAAGAGAACGGAAAAATCCGCTATATATGGAGCTTAGCATTGCACTACATTTAGTATTAGCATACCTTTATTGGGAAATGGGCTTTATCTCACTTTTTGCGGTTTACTTGTTTGCGCTCGGGCGCAGTATTATCGTGCCAAGCCTAAGTTGGAATGTAAAACAAATCGGTATGTTTGAATTTTTAACCTATCTACTTTTACTCATTGCGCTGCTAATCAGTGGTTAAACGAAAGAGGGAAATGTTTAAGCATTTCCCTCTTTGCCTGATTTAAAAAGTTATTTGAACCACATCTACCCATTCCAGAAATAGCGAATGATATGGAAGAAGATTGGTGCTGAGAAACAAACAGAGTCCATTCTGTCAAGCATGCCACCATGTCCGTTAATCATTTTTCCCCAATCTTTTACCCCGTGATCACGTTTAATAGCAGACATCACTAACCCGCCCAAAAAGCCCATCACGCAGACGATAAATCCTATCAATCCAGCTTGCCAATAAGTAAATGGAGTAATTGGCGCCATGAGCATTGCAACCAACGTTGCGGAAAGAATCCCGCCGACCGTACCAGAAATCGTTTTAGATGGAGAAAGCCTTGGCATAATTTTTGGTCCACCGACTAATTTTCCCCAAATGTATTGCAATACATCGCTAGATTGCACGGTCGCAATCATAAAAATCACTAATAAAATATTATTTTCAGGGGAGAAATTATCTAAATTAAGAAACAACAGTGCTGGTACGTGCGAAATACAGAAAATACAACTCATCGCCATCCATTGTGTTTTAGCCATACGCGCCAAAAATTGTTCTGTATTACCGCTAAAACTGCCCACAATCGGCAACAACAAAAAGCCATAAACCGGAATAAAGATAGAGAACATGCCATACCACTGCTCAATCACGAAATAATACTGAATCGGCAATAATAGATAAAAGCAAGTCACCATACTGTAATAATCACAGCTTTTGCGATAAATCACAGTCATAAATTCCCGTAATGCAATAAAAGAAATTAAGAAAAACAGAATGGTTGCGCCAATTCTGCCAAATAAGAAAGCAATAAATAGCACACCTGTCATGACCCACCAAGCATTAATGCGAGCAACTAGGTTAGTAATCGTGCTATTTTCTTCGCCATATTTTCGGGTGAGTAATTTACCGATAGCGCTGGCAATAATTAACAAACCGAATACGACAACAAAAATAAAATTGGCTTGAGCTAACATTTTTCACTCTCCTTTTTAGCATTCGGATCTAACGCTAACAACGCATTACGCATCCGTTCGAGAAATGCGTGCTTCTCTTCATTTTCAGCTAATTTTAACGATTCGCCAACATGTATGTCACACAATAACGGAATCGGCAACCACTTGCCTTTAGGCAACACACGATTAATGTTATCTATCCAAATTGGTACAAACTCAACATCTGGATTTTGCTGAGCAAGATGATAAATACCAGATTTAAAGGGTAACAATTGCTGAGTTTCGTCAGTATTTCGAGTGCCTTCTGGAAACAGAATTAACGAATGCTGCTTCAAAGCATCACTCATCGTTTGAACAGCCTGCTCAGGATGTTCACTCTGGCGAGGAATCAGCACACCATTAAAAACTTGATGAATAATAAAACGGCGTAAAGCATTTTTCTGCCAATACTCCTGTGCAGCCACTGGACGAGTAACCATTCGGCATGCTTGCGGAAGTGATACCCACACCAGCATAAAATCTCCATGGCTACTATGATTGGCGTAATAAACTTTTTTATTCGGGGTGAAAGGAAATTGTTTTTCTGATTGCGGGCGAATTCCTGTGAGAAAAGATACGAAAAAACATAATCCGCCATCAATTAGCCGTGCGAATAAACGTGAGAAAAATTGCATACTTCCTCCTAAATAAGCCATAACCCAAGCTGAGCCAAGGTGGCAAACAAAGCTCTATACCACAAGCGAATCGCGCCTTTAGCACGTTCTGTGACACTACGTGCCTTGGTCTGTTTTAGCAAGCCCAATATGACCAACGTACGATCAAATTCGTTGAAATTTTGACTATTAGCAAAAATACGTTGGTCAAAATCAAGACGAATATGCAAATAAAGCAAGGCTACCGCTAATAACAGATTGAAAACAATACAATGCTCTTTAATTAGGCTTGCTATCAACAAGACTAAATTTAGCACCGCCATATAACGTGCGGTCGCCAAAAAATGTGCGGTTGTTTTAATTGTAGTTTGTTCCAGTTCCATTTTTTGTCTCTATATGAAATTGCTGACTTGCCAGCTCAATCCGCTCGCAAACAGTGTGAGAAATTGCGATTTTCGGACGAATACGCTTAACGGTATTGATTGCTTGTTCTAGATTTGGCACTCTGCCGGTGGCAAGCAGCCATGTCAGCACGACCGCAACACTACGCCCATATCCCAATGCGCAAGCCACCAGCACTCGTGCGTTTTCAGCCTGCAAGCGGTCTAATTTGCGAGCAGCTTGGCAAAGTTCATTGACACTTGGCGGCACCAAATCGAGCATTAAGGCTTGTTCATAAACAGAAGAAAGTTCGCAACAAGGAAGTTCTGCACAGCAATCCAATACTGCATCAAACTGACAGCTTACGGTAATGCTGCCTACAAAAACGCCATCACAAATGACCGCACTTTTTGCCTTACCTTGCAACCAATACACAATGTTTAATCTTGCCCCCAGTAGATAAGGCAAACATAAAGCAGTACTGCCTGCCGTCAATTTTCCGTTTGACCGTTTTTGAAAAATTGCCACACCTCTCCAATAAGCCATTGCGACCAAGCCAAACGCTATCGTTCCCCATAAACACCAAAGCCATCCACCGCCTAAGCAAGCGACCCCAGTACAAACTATTACGCCAAGCAAATAAAAGCGGATCAATCGATAGTGAGAAGCGGTCAGATTTTGCGAAGATTTTGCAAAAATCGGCGTAGGTTGTTTTTCCGGTAACAACCACAACACGCCAAAACCAGCAACGGCACCGGTAGGTAAATCTAAAAAATGATGCTGGTAGGTGGTTAAAATAGAAAGCGCAATTAGCCCAAACCATAGGCAAAGTGGTATTCGCCATTTCGGAAAATGACGCCAATAAAACGCACCAACTACAATAGTTAAAATAATGTGTAGTGAGGGAGCCTGATTATAGGGCTGGTCAAAACCCGCTAACGACTCAAACAAAAAGCCGGCAACGCCCGAAGTTTCGGGTTTCTGCCACGTTATTTGTAACGGAAAAAGCAAAAATCCCGTTACGGCAATTGCCTGAGCAAGCAATAATCGAGCAACATAATGGCGTAGCTGTGTGCGATTTCGGCTCAGAAAAAAAGCCAAGGCGTACAGCAAATTCAACGACCAATAAGGAACGATTGTCCATGCTACAAATGGAATATGTTGCTCCCAAGCAAACACTATTTCCGGTACGTTCTCACGCAATGCGGTGAGATAGTTCGTTAAACCGTAGCTGGCATAGAACAATACACCGACACTGAGCAGATACCCCAAGCGGGTTTTGTAATTTAGCATTAAATTTTAACCGCTAGACTAACGGTAAAAATGCCATCTTCATCAATCCATTGGTGGATTTTTCTAAAGCCGGCTTTTTCTACCAATTGATCCATTTCTTGCTGACTACGACGGCGCATGACCCAATTCGGGCTTCCTTCTTTGTGACTGGTTAAGCAGCGGGCAATCAATTCCAATTGTGGGTGCCAAGGCTGTCCGGTATAAATCAGATAGCCCCCCGTCTCAATTGCCGTCCCGAAACCATTGAGCGAATGCATAATCAAATCATTATCGGCAAACAGTTCATGTAAGCCTGAAACGATCCCTAAAGTCGGACGAGGGGTTAATACTTGATAATTAGCCGGATCAAAAGCATTCACTTCATCAAAGGAAACAATCTCTTGTAAGCCACGCTCAGCAATTAACTTACGTCCTGCAGCAACATTAATCTGGCTGTAATCACGCAAACGCACCGAATCTGGATGATTTTCAGCAGTTAACGCATCCAACACATAACGCCCGTGGCCGGATGCAATATCCAATACATCAACTGGTTTACCCACCTCACGCAATTTAGTCATTGCTAGATTAATTGCCTTGACGATATTTGCCTTACGTTGACGAATACCCCGCCAGCCTATGGCATTTAAGTAATTTTTATCGACCAACCGCCCAAAGGCGTTTGTGCCTTGTGGCTGGTTTTGATAAACATAATCCAAAGTACTACCGGAATCGTAGCCCGTTTCTTGACCAATACGTAATCCCTCGCTCCAAAGTGAACCGAGCTTCATCAATGCGCGATAACTTGCCCAAAATAATCCACGTGGTGAATAAGGCGATAGTGGCGTCGCTAATTCATCCGCCTCTACCCGACTTGGACCGGCAATATGGGCTTGGGTACAATCGACGATTTGTAATGGCGCCTCAAAGCGTTCACGAATAAAACGTCGCATTGGCTCAAACACAAGGTGATTATTCTGTTCGCCTAAAGTATCGTGATAAAAACCCGACATCACATGGCGTTCTTTGATGTGACTGCCGAGGTAATTATAAAAATCATGCTGTGGCTTGTGATGCACAACCCAATCGGCACCGGAAATAAAAAGTTGAATTGGCGTCGTAATCGCTTGAGCATCAGCTACCACACGTTCTGCGGCTTCATATAAGCCCAATAAAATACGGGCGGAAATCGCGCGGGTAATTAATGGATCTTGGTTAAAACTCTCTTGACGTGCCTTGTTGTGAGTAAGGTAATGGGCTTTCACATAGCTATTTACAAAGAAATTCCCCTTCACTTTAGACCATAATGCCAACCCTTGGCGCGCAAAGGGCACATAAAGCTTCACTTTGAATGCTGGGGAGGCCAGCACAGCACAACGTATTTTAGGCGCATAATCATGTAACCAGGTGGACACCAATACTGCCCCCACACTTTGAGCGATCACGCAAATATTTTCCTGAGGGATTTGATATTCCTGTTCAATATGTTGCATAAAGGCTTGAATATCAGAAACCGAAGTACCAAAGCTTGGACTATCTCCGCGCTCACCTGGACTATTACCATGTCCACGGGCATCCCATGCGAAATAGGCAAAATCATCAAAACCCAATTCGTCTGCCACAAACATCATTCTTCCTGAATGTTCATGCCCACGGTGAAATAGCACAATCGCCTTATTGTCACTCCCATCTTTGACAGGGCGATAGCGATAAAATAATTCAGTATCGTCTGCCGTTTTGAAGAATTTTTGTTGTTCAGTCATGATTATTTTCCTTCTTCAGATATATCTAATCCCTGTTTCACACGGCGATAAGCGGTCAATATTAAAGCCAGATTTGCCAACCAAAAGAGCCAGCTTAAATAGGTTGGCAATTCGGTGAAATAAGCATAAACTAAGCCCAATGCACCGATTAAAAATGCACGATCGCTTTTACCTAGCGGCCCATCATAGCGACGACCATTACCATGCACTTGTCCTAATACCCCACAAAATTCCGTCATCATCGCCAAGAAAATAAATGCAATCACCGATTCAGCGGAGAACGGTGATACAAAGGCAAAGGGTAAATAAAGGGCTGCATCGGCAACCACATCGGTAATCTCATTTAAATAGCCACCTAAGGCAGATTTTTGATTAAACTCCCTCGCCAACATACCATCCATTGCATTCAAGGCCATGCGCAGAAATAGCCAAATCGGCAACAGATAAAAAAGTTCAGAAATGGAAGCAAAAAGGGTCAGAATTGCGCCTAAAATAAGCGAAAGCCCACAAGCGAAAAGCGTTACCTGATTAGCAGTAATACCGCGTTGCTCAAGGCGTTTAACTAACGGACGCAACAGGTTTTGAAAGGCAGGTTTAAGTTGGTAGATGCTCATAATTTATGCTCACTCTAACTAAAAGCTTACTAATTGATTATATCCAAATCCTTTACTTAAAACTATGATGTATAAAAAATAAACCCAATCTGGCATACCAAATTGGGTTTTCTCTGTTGCAATTTATGTGGGCACTATTCTTCGTTGCCATAGTCTTCTGGCGAAAGCGGTTTACCATCTAAATAAGCCTCTATATCCATCTCTTTTAGGCAGCTGGCGTTAAAATATTCATATATCCTGCAAGCAAGATTAAATCTGCTTCAACCGCCTCAATTGGAGAGGCAATCGCTTACTTATCTAGATTGAGCCCTTTTCTTTAACCAATTTCTCAATCAGTTTTATTTCTTTAGTTTGCTCACCGGCACTCAGTTTACGGCATTGAGCGGTCTCTTTTGTATAGGTATTAAAATTTGTCATTCTTGTTGGGCTTTTCATTTTAATCTTCATATCTAAATGATTACCACAGTTACTACAAGATGAAACAAACTCCTTATCGAATTCTTTTAATTCTGGTGATTGTTCAATGATTTTTGCGACTTGTGGTGAATGGGCGGCTTTAAATAGACGATCGGTAAAATCATAACTCAACTTATCATCATTAACCTGCCATTTGGCCTTTGCCTGTAATAAATAACGCATTCGACCTTCTTGTGTATCGATCTGAGAGATACCACGCATCAGCACAGTTTGATCCGCGCGATAGGTGATGTAATCAAAATGCTCAACCGGTAAAGGCGCCTTAGCGGATGGTTTAACATGGCAAATCCAATCACCTACCAACGCTTTTTCCTGTTCAGTTTGCTGATGTGCCGTTGCACATCCCGATAGCAATACAGCGACAAGACTACCTAATACTAATTTTCTCATAAGATACCCCTTTTATTAAATTGATTTCCGCACTCTCAAAAATAAAGTGCGGTTAAAATCACGCTTGTTTTTTATCAAGCTTAAAATAAGCTGGCTTATTTCTTCACAAACCACTGATTCAATAACTGAATATCTTTGTCATTCTCTGTGACTCGTCGGCAAGTTGCAAAATCCTTACCTAAAATTAGTTGATTGCCATTCTGTTTAAGCTCAATTGGCATATTCACGTGATCGCCAGATTTGCTATAAAACGCAGCCAATTGCTCTTTTTCTTGTTTTTGTAATGCTTTATTTTGCTTGATGGCTTTCGACACATTTTTGCTGTGAGCAGGCACCATAGCGCGATTAACAAAATCAAAACTCAAGACATTATTTTGGCTCTGCCATTTCACCTTGCCTTTTATTAAATAACGAATAGTTTTTTCTTTATCCAATTCGATGTAGGAAATTCCTCGCAAGGCACCTGTTCCATCAGATTTTAAGACGAAGTGTTCTAAACGATCGTAAGTTTGTCTATCTTTTGTCGGTATAGTACGACAAATCCACTCGCCATCTAATGTTGCACTTTGTGAGACATTTGACGAGCCCACACAACCTGTTAATAATGCAGCAGCAAGACTACCTAATACTAATTTTCTCATAAGATACTCCTCTTATTGACCGTAGAGATAACATTCATCACAACAAAGTAAGGATATTGTAGTTCAATCCGGAATATGTAAAAGGCGGCAGTTACATAAATCATCACTCTCAAATTCTGATATTTCACCTGCAACCTTATTCGGAATTGGGAATAAGCGTACTGTTAGCGGTTTATTTAAGCGAAATGCCATCGTTCCTGTGTCGCGCATAATAGCGGCAATGCTTTCTGCCTTAACATCTCCCGCCACTGGGACTGTGTCTAAACCGATACCACATACTGCACTATAAGTCAGTAAAGCTCGGATATCAAAATAGTGTTTTTGTGTACCTTCGGCTAAACCTAAATCTTCTGTCACCGCCAACATCAATCCAGAAAACCCAACCAATGGCACGTGTTGGATTGATTTAAAAACTTTTGTCAGTAAAGCAGAAACTTCTACTGAACCAGCCGCACCAAAATATGGCAATCCCATTAATTCATAAACTTTTGTCATGGATGCACAATTTTTCGATGGTGCCGCCGAACTATCAATGCCTGCAAATTCAAATTCGCCCGACAATTTGACCGCACTTAACATATCTAGTATTTCATCTACATGATATTGCAGAGCCTGCGACATAGCTTGATAGCAATCTGCATAAAATTGATTATGAGAAGACTTTGGTACAGATTTTAATACTTCAACTAATAAATCTGGTGTTTCTAAACCAATAACAAAACTGTTTGGCAAATGACTTAGATGATAACCGGCTGGAAAATAAGGAATAAATGGCTTGCAGTTAAAATTCACAGTAAAGTTAAAATTACCTTCGCCACGTGGTGTGATGTTTGCAATTTTTTGTACGGCATAAACAGATTGCTCGATAAGTTCATTATCTAACACGCCATTTTCATCTAATGGCACATTAACACAAGCATTACACAAGTCACCATAAGCTGCGATTAACTCTGGCAATAACGCAATTTCCTCGTTATTTCTCGCCGCACCTATTGCAAATCGAATACGAATTCCACTTTCATTAAATTTATTCAATAACTCCGTTAAATACTGCAAATCTGCTTTTGCTGTCTGCAAATTAGTTAAATCCAAATATTCCCCAAAAGGATTGGTAATGACCCGAATCGATTGCAAGGTATAACCAGCTTTCTGCACAGCTGGCAATAACAAATCCACATCACGTTTCACCGAATAAAGGGCGCTTTCCCATTGCGATTTATCTTTATGTAATGTCAGAAAAAAACTGATTGTGCGAAGACGACATAATTCTTTATTTTTATAATCCATGCGATTCCTTAACATTAAATTGGGTTTTCTCTTTTGTAATTTATGTAGACATTATTCTTCGTTGCCATAGCCTTGTGGCGGGAGCAGTTTACCATCTAAATAAGCCTTTCCATCCACCTCTTTTAGGCGATCAGCACAGAACCAAGCAATGACTAACGGATAATAGCGATGTTCTTGTTCTTGTACCCGCGCAATCACATCCTCAATTTCATCTTCAGGAAAAATCGGGACTTTTGCTTGTAGAATAATCGAGCCACCATCGACTATCTCATTAACAAAATGAATCGTCATACCATGCTCTGTCTCACCATCGGTCATCGCACGTTGATAAGTATCTAGCCCTGAATATTTTGGTAAAAGTGACGGATGAATATTAAGAATTTTCCCTGCAAAACGTTGTGTAAATGCTGGCGTTAAAATATTCATATATCCCGCAAGCACGATTAAATCAGCGCCAACCGACTCAATTTGAGAGGCAATAGCCTGATCCATTGCTTGATGTGTTTCGTAAGCTTTACGTTCAAAAACAAAACTTGGAATGCCCGCTTTTTTTGCTCGTACTAATCCATAGGCATCTGCGTTATTGCTGATTACTGCGCAAATTTTCCCTGAAATTTGACCGCTTGCACATGCATCAATCATCGCCTGTAAATTAGAACCTTCGCCTGAAATCAATACGACAATATTTTTCATAAACACCCTTGTAATAAAAAATAAGCGGCAAATTGCCGCTTATTATTCTTAAACAAATTATTTTGCATAAACTGGTAAGCGTTTGCAAATTGCTAACACTTTTTCTTTAGTCTCTGCAATCACTTGCTCTTCGTTTTCTTTACCTAATGCATCTAAAACATCACACATCCAGCCTGCTAACTCTTTTGAGTCTGCTTCGTTAAAACCGCGGCGTGTAATTGACGGGGTACCAACACGAATACCTGATGTCACAAATGGTTTTTGTGGGTCATTTGGTACCGCATTTTTATTTACAGTGATGTTTGCTTTACCTAATGCGGCATCCGCTGCTTTCCCTGTTAAGCCTTGTTTGATGAAACTTACCAAGAATAAGTGGTTTTCTGTGCCGTTTGAAACAACATCATAGCCACGTTGTTTAAACACTTCTACCATTGCTTTAGCATTCTTAATCACATTTTGTTGGTAAACTTTGTATTCAGGCTCTAATGCTTCTTTAAAACAAACTGCTTTTGCCGCAATAATATGAACTAATGGGCCACCTTGGTTTGCTGGGAATACAGAAGATTGTAATTTTTTATAGATTTCTTCATCACCACAAGAAGAAAGAATTAAACCGCCACGTGGGCCACCTAATGTCTTGTGAGTTGTAGTCGTCACGACATGTGCATATGGTAATGGATTTGGATATACACCTGCTGCAATTAAACCCGCAACATGTGCCATATCTACGAATAAATATGCACCAACTTCGTCTGCAATTTCACGCATTTTTTTCCAATCAACGACTTGAGAATAAGCGGAAAAACCTGCCACGATCATTTTCGGTTTGCATTCGAGCGCTTTTTTACGTACATCTTCATAGTCAATAAGGCCATCTGCAGTAATACCATAAAGCACTGAATTATAAATTTTGCCAGAAAAACTAACTTTTGCACCGTGCGTTAAGTGACCACCGTGAGCTAAATCCATACCTAAAATAGTATCGCCTGCATTGATTAATGCCCCATAAACCGCTGCATTTGCTTGAGAACCTGAATGAGGTTGCACGTTTGCATAATCTGCACCGAATAATTCTTTTGCACGATCAATGGCTAATTGTTCTACGATATCAGCATATTCACAGCCACCATAGTAGCGTTTACCAGGATAGCCTTCTGCATATTTATTGGTAAATTGAGAACCTTGCGCTTCCATTACTCGCGGGCTAGCATAGTTTTCAGATGCAATTAGTTCAATGTGCTCTTCTTGACGACGATTTTCATCAACAATCGCTTGCCATAAAATTGGGTCATAATCTTTGATATTCATGTTTGCTGTAAACATTGCTGGTTCCTCTTAAACTAATAAATTCCGCGTAAACGTTTGCGTGTTTTCTATTCTACGCATTTTTTTCGTATTTTAATATCTTTTTCTAAAAAAAGCCCTGTTTAAATCTTCATAATTAATATGAATGAATTTAATACAGGGCTATTTCATTATGAATTATTTCACTTCACGAATCATGATTTCTGAAGGAATCACGCTACCTTGCCAGTAAAGTTGTGATGCGACTTTCGCCGCTAACTCTAAATATGCTTGGCTGATTTCGTTGTTAGGATCTGCTGCTACCGTTGGTGTACCCGCATCTAAATCTTGGCGTAAACGAATGTGTAATGGTAATTTACCTAATACCTGCGTGCCATATTTATTTGCGATTTTTTCTGCACCACCTGTCCCAAAAATATCTTCGTGGTGACCACAATTGCTACAAATATGAGTACTCATATTTTCCACCACACCTAATACTGGCACAGAAACTTGTTTAAACATTGAGATCCCTTTAATGGCATCAATTAATGCAATATCTTGCGGGGTAGTAACTACAATTGCACCAGTCACAGGGATTTGTTGTGAAAGTGTTAATTGAATATCCCCTGTACCTGGTGGCATATCGATAACTAAGTAATCTAATTCATTCCACCATGTTTCGTTTAATAGCTGGCTTAATGCGCTACTTGCCATTGGGCCACGCCAAATAGTTGCGTTATCTTCTGGCATTAAATAGCCAATAGAGTTAGATTGTAAGCCAAAAACTTCAATCGGATTGATATGTTTGTTATCTGGTGAGAATGGACGTTGATCTTTTGCACCTAACATATGCGGAATAGAAGGACCATAAATATCTGCATCTAAAATCCCTACCTTCGCGCCCTGTGCTTTTAATGCTAAAGCTAAGTTCACAGAAGTCGTTGATTTACCTACCCCACCTTTACCAGAAGTTACCGCAATAATGTTTTTCACACCATTAACTGCTGGATGGCTATTTGCACGTTTTAACGTTGCAATTTGGTATTGTAAAATCCATTTAATCTCTGAAGCCCCTGTTATTTCACGCAGTTTGCTTTCTGTTGCTTGTTTAAGCGCTTCAAAGCCAGTATTCCAAGCAAATGGCATCACAAATTCTAAGCGTAAAATCCCCATACCTAATTCTGCTTTTTTGAAAGCGTTGATGCTAATCAAATCTTTTTCAAGCGTTGGATGAGTAAAGTTTTTAAAGAGAAACTGAATGTCACTCAATTGTTGTTCAGTTAGTTGGTTCATTGCTGTCCTTATCGTTTTCTAATCGTTGACGGGATAAATCTTTACTATAAATTACTTCACTTGGGTTAGTCGTTTCAATACCTAAAAGGGTGGGTTCTACTTTTAACCAAGTTTGATATTGAAACATCGGTAAAATCACAACATCCTCTTCTAACCATTGCGTAATCTGGCGAATTAAGGCAGTACGCGCTGGCTCACTTAATGTTCGATTTTGTAATTGCTCTAATGCCTTATCCACATTTTCATTACGGTAGTGGGTTTTATTGTCTGCACTTGCAGAATGATATTTCCATAAAAAGACGGCTGGATCAGGATAATCTGCGCACCAGCCTGCACGAATTAAGTCAAAATCTTGCTCTGCATGTTTTGCTAATAAGGTTTCAAAATTGACCGCTTGTGGCTGGATATGAACTAAATCTGATTCACCTAATGTGCGAAGCATCTTACTTGCTATCGCGCCATGTTGCCCTTGTTCATCGTAAGTTAATCTTAATTTCAAAGGCTTTTCCACACTTACACCAGCTTGTGTTAGTAATCGCTCAAATACAGTAGGTTGCCACTGGCGCTCATTCTCACCATTCATCTGTTTGGGCAAAATGGCATCATTAAAAATACCGTAGGGCGTGCTGATTCTTGCCGAATGAATCTTCATTTTTAGCGCTTGGCGCACTTCTTTTCGACTAAGTTGCGGGTGCGCAAAGTTAAACTCATAGAAATAAGTACAAAGCCGAGGCAAAGCCACATTTGCCTGTGGCGAAGAAGCAGGCACATTTTCGACCAAATCATTGTTAGCAAACGGCTGATTAGGCGCTAATAAACGATATTCTACCGTAGAAAATGGCGTTTCAATTTGTCGAGTAGCCAGAATAATTTTATGTGGTTGAATCTCATCAACAACATAGCTGGCATTCGTTGGAAATTGCGCCAAAGCACTTGGCTTTTCACCTTGATAAGTAGGTAATAAAGCCACATGTGCTAACATTTTTGGTAATTCACTATTAGGTTTTTCTAAAACAATTTTTAATGTATTCGCATTCACAGCTTCTACACCAAGCACATTTGCAGGTTTCTCGCCTAAAACAACCGCTTGTGCTTGTTTTATTCCCGTAAAAATCAAATATGCGCTAAGTGGAGAATGCGGTTTCTGCTGCGCCAGCCGTTGCCAACTCAACACAAAATCAGATGCACTCACCGATTCGCCATTCGACCAAGTCGCTTTTTCATCTAAAATAAACAGCCAAGTGCGATTATCTTCTGTAACCCAGTTTTGAGCAACCGCCGGTACGATATTGCCTTTGGTATCAAAAGCAGTTAACCCAACAAACAGATCGCGCACTAATGCCCCTTCACTATTATGCGTTACCCAATGTGGATCTAATACAAAACTTTCTGCATAAAACGCCCGTCTTAAAGTATGCGCTTTATTTTGCGTTTGCTGCATTTCTGCTATCTGTTGTTTTTTTTCAGGAGAAGTGTTGAGCTTATCGCAGCCCGTTATCACCGATATACAAGCGGTCAAAATCATCGCAAATTTTACCAATTTGCGATCAAAAACGTTACGATTTATTCGTTTTTTGCTCATTAAGCCCAACTCTCCTATAACATTGCGCTATTATACGGGATAAGCGAATAAACAAAAACACCTAAAACCCAAAGGGTTTTAGGTGCTTAATATTACTTAAACTTAGTGATTTGCTGTATTCGCAGAAAGAGATTCTAAAAACTCTTCACTGATATCAATAGATGCACGTTCACGCAGATCTTTCATAAAATCATCACGTAAAACAGAACCTTCTTCTCGATTGAATTGCGCAATCAACGGTTGGAATTCAGCTAAAGTACCATCAGTTACGCTATCTAATGCCACAATCGTAATATCGCCTTCTTTATTGCGAGATTGCGCAAAGGTTGCTTTATCTGCTGGTTTTGGCATTGCAAATAAAGTTTTTGCTAATACTGCATCTTCAATTTTTGCTTGAGCATAAACGAAAGTTTTTGCTGGCGCAAAATTCACGTTGACAGACTGCCCTTCATTTAAGGCTTTTACATCACTTTCTGCTTTTGCTAATAAAGCATGTTCTGCTTTTTGGCGTTTAACCGCTGCTTCTACCTCTTTAGCTGCTTGTTCAAACGTTTTCACGCTAGAAGGTTGGTAGTCACTTACACGGACAATTAAAGTCGCAGGAGTATTATCACGGCTTACATCGAAGGCTTCAGAGTTTTGCCCACTTTGACGTAAATCGCCTTCAAATAATGCTTTAATCACTTTATCATTTGCTAACACTGCAGGTACATTTTCACGGCTAAATGCTTCGGTTTTTTGTACTGTTAACCCTGCATTTTTCGCTACTACCTCTAGTGAACCACTATTTTCTACCGCATCATTTGCCATTTGGCTTGCGACTGAAGAATAAGCACTATCTTTTAATTGTGATTGAAGTGTAGCAACAATTTGTGCTTTAACTTGCTCAAGTGGTAATACGGTTTCTGCTTTACGATCTAATAATTTGATTAAATGATAATTGCCATCCACTTTAATTGCTGGGCTAACTTTACCAACAGTTAATACATCCGCAGCGTTCTCAAAAGCAGCTGGATAAGTTCCTTTAGCTGCCCAACCTAAATCACCGCCATTACTTGCTGATAATTGATCTTGCGATTTTTCTTTTGCTAACTGAGCAAAGTCTGCACCATTTTGTAAAGCTTTCGCAATTTCATTTGCTTGCGCTTCGTCAGCTACTTGAATATGCGCTAAACGACTTTCACCACGTGTTGTGAAAGCATCGCGATTTTTCGCATAATAATCCTCAATTTGTGCATCGGTTAATGCTGCTTTATCTTTTACCGCTTCAGGTGTTAATAACACATATTCTACGGTAACTTTTTCAGGATTCATTAAAGTTGCTTTATGTGCATCATAATAAGCTTGTAACTCTTGCTCAGAAGCGGTCTGTTTTTGAGCTTCATCTGCAATAGAAAAGGTTGCGATACGCGCTTGACGTTTTTGCAACAACCATTTTGCCATTTGAGTTTGCTGTGCAGGCACAGTAAAGTGGCTTTCTAAAACGCCTTCTTGGATTTGATCAAATAAAATCCCTTGAGCAATCATTGCCGCATAACCATCTGCAGTAACTTGGGCATTACGTAACCCTGCTAAATAGAGATCGTTATTAAATTTACCATCTTGTTGGAATGCAGGATTACTTACGATCGTTTTCTTGATTTGATCTGCTCCCACGCCTAATTTTAATTCGTTAGCGTATTGACGGAACAATTCATTATCAATCAACCCGTCAAGGACAGATTGGTTAAATTGCGCTGCAAATTCTGGATTATCTAATAAATCCCATGCTTTTTCGCCTTGTCGGTTAACTAGTTCAGTTTGTTGACGGTTTTTCACTTGTTGGAATTGCTCTTGAGAAATTTCAACACCATTGACTTTTACCGCATAATTACTGCGACCAACCAAGTTTGTTCCAATCCCGCCTAATACAAACGAAAGCATTACTAAAGTAAATACAAATTTAAAAACCGGACGGTTCGTCCAGTCATTCCATCTTTCAATCATTCAATCAATCCTATCTTGCACGGAAATAATATAAAAATTAGCGGAATTATACTGTAAAGTTGCCTATTCTCAAACGACAAATTGATACAAAGCCTATGCGCTTTTTGCAAAATTTCGCTCAAATTCAACCGCTTGTTATGCTTTTTTCTTTTCATTTTTAGCAAAATTTGATTTAATTTCTCCTCTAATCTGCCTTTTACCATGAGGAATTACCATGGGTATTTATGCCTATCTCTGTTTTCTTTCCGCTCTCTCGATTTTACTCGGCTTTATTACCAGCAAAATCAGCGCCAAAGTGCAATCTACAATTGCCATTACTGCTGCTGCGATGGTTTGCTCACTTTTAGTCTGGATTCTCGGCTCACTTGGTTGGTTTAAAATTGATGAAATCGCAAAAAGCGTGATGGAGCAAATTGACTTCAAAAGCTTCCTACTTAACGGGATTTTAGGCTTCTTACTCTTTGCCGGCTCATTAGGTGTTAAATTACCAGTGTTAAAAGATCAAAAATGGGAAATTACCACCTTTGCTCTCTTCTCAACACTGGCATCAACCTTCTTTATTGCCATTATTATTTGGGCTTTTGCTAATCTTATTGGTTTACCAATTGATTTTATTTATTGTGTGGTTTTTGGTGCCTTAATTTCTCCAACCGACCCGATTGCCGTATTGGCAATTATCAAAAACTTACGCGCCCCAAAACGATTATCTATGCAAGTTGAAGGCGAATCACTTTTCAATGATGGCGTAGGTTTGGTTATTTTCGTGACGGTTTTTGCTGTTGCTTTTGGTGGACAAGAAGCGACATTCTCTGGTATTTCAAGCTTATTTTTGCATGAAGCTATCGGTGGGATTTTATTCGGATTCGTGTTAGGTTTTATCGCACATCTTCTCATTTCTAGCACGGATGATGGTTCTTTAGAAATTCTTATTACGTTGACTATTCCAACGGCTGGCTTTATGTTTGCGAGCAACATTTTACATGTTTCAGGTGCCTTAGCGATGGTAGTTGCAGGCATCATGATTGGTAACTGGACTCGCCGTTCTGGCTTCTCTGAACAGAGCCAACGTTATTTAGATCACTTTTGGGAGATGATTGACCATTTCTTAAACTCGTTACTCTTCTTCCTTATCGGTTTTGCGCTTCTCTTGGTAGATTTTAATATTTACGGCATTGTGTTAATGATTGCTGCTATTCCAGCTTGTTTAGCCGCACGCTATTTAAGTCTATGGATTCCATTTAAAGTCATGCAACACTTTAGAACATACAACCCTTACACTTTAAAAATCATGACTTGGGGTGGCTTACGCGGTGGCTTGGCACTAGCGATGGCGCTTTCTATTCCGAGCAAAACAGCCTTTGCCGGCGATATTGATGTTAAAGATATTATTTTGGTGATGACCTATGCGGTAGTAATGTTCTCGATTTTAGTACAAGGCTCAACAATTGAACCGAGCATTCGTAAATCAAAAACCGTTGACCCAAATCGAGAAGCCTATTTGCAACCAAGCAAAAACTCACATTAAAAATGCAAATTTTAGTTGAAATTTAACCGCTTTCTCTTTAAAATTTTGACTTCCTGTCCTCGCTGAGTTAGAGATCGGCGAGTGATGTATTATCAACCCTTAACAAAAAGGAAAATAACATGTCTCTAAGCGTAGAAGCAAAAGCGAAAATCGTTGCTGAATTTGGTCGTGATGCAAAAGATACTGGTTCTTCAGAAGTTCAAATTGCATTATTAACAGCACAAATCAACCACTTACAAGCACACTTTGCTGAGCACAAAAAAGATCACCACGGTCGTCGTGGTTTATTACGTATGGTTTCACGCCGTCGTAAATTATTAGACTACTTAAAACGTACTGATCTTGCTAAATATTCAGAAACTATTGCACGTTTAGGTTTACGTCGCTAATTTCAGAATTAATGAAAACCGAGCTTTGGCTCGGTTTTTTTATGTGTAATGATTATGGAATTCCAACATCTTAAACTTTTCATCGATTTAGCCCAAAGCCGTAGTTTTATCCGCACAGCAGAAAAAAACTATATGAGTGCTTCAACGCTTACCCGCCAAATTCAGCGAATTGAAGAGAAAATCGGGCAACCGCTATTCATCAGAGATAACCGCCAAGTGCATTTAACCGATGCTGGCAGAAGATTCTTAGAATTTGCCAATCAGAGCTGGGCGCATTGGCAACAACTTCAACATCAATTATCAAGTAATCAAACAGAATTAGAGGGCGAACTCAAACTTTTTTGCTCAGTGACGGCAACTTATAGCCACCTGCCTGCAATTTTAGAGCGCTTTCGTCAACGCCATCCAAAAGTAGAAATTAAGCTTAATACGGGAGATCCTTCACAAGCATTAAGCAATGTACAATCTATGCAAGCTGATCTTTCGCTTGCAGGTAAACCAGAATCGCTACCTGCCAACATTGATTTTCACTATATTGATGAAATTAAACTCTCACTGATTGTGCCACGTATCGCTTGTGCCGCAACGCAATTATTACAACAGCAGCCAATTAACTGGCAAGAAATGCCATTTATTCTGCCACTAGATGGCCCTGCTCGAAAACGTATTGATCATTGGTTTAAAACCCAGAAAATAAAATCTCCAAAAATTTATGCCACTGTTGCAGGACATGAAGGTATTGTCCCAATGGTTGCGCTTGGTTGTGGTGTTGCCCTACTACCTGATGTCGTTATTCAACATAGCCCCGCTAACAGCCAAGTCTCTTATTTTCACTTACCCGTTCCGATTGAACCGTTTGAGCTTGGTGTTTGCGTACAACACAAACGCTTACAAGAACCTGTGCTCAATGCTTTTTGGACGCTTCTTGCTCAATCACAAGCGGGCTAATTTGCTCAATTTTTTGCAAAAATAAAGGCAGACGATTGTCTGCCTTTTCTATCTATTTAAAGCATTATAAAATTTCTTTTGCTTTAGCCACTACGTTTTCAACAGTGAAACCGAAGAGTTTGAATAATTCATTCGCTGGTGCAGATTCACCAAAGCTATTCATACCCACGATCTTACCTTCAAAACCAACGTATTTATACCAGAAATCAGATAACTGTGCTTCAATTGCTACACGTTTAGTTACCGCTTTAGGTAACACTGCTTCACGGTATGCTGCATCTTGTTTATCAAACACATTGGTGCTTGGCATTGAAACTACACGGACTTTTTTACCTTCAGCTTCAAGCACTTCAGCTGCTTTAACCGCTAACTCAACTTCAGAACCTGTTGCAATGAAGATTAAATCTGGTGTACCCGCGCAATCTTTTAAGATATAACCACCACGAGCAATATCTGCTAATTGTGCAGCATTACGTGGTTGTTGTTGCAGATTTTGACGTGTAAAGATTAACGCACTTGGGCCTTCTTTACGTTCAATTGCAGCTTTCCACGCTACTGCAGATTCCACTTGGTCAGCAGGGCGCCATGTTTCAAGATTTGGAATATAACGTAATGATGCGGTTTGTTCTACCGGTTGATGGGTTGGGCCATCTTCACCTAAACCAATTGAATCGTGCGTATAAACAAAGATTGAACGTTGTTTCATTAACGCCGCCATACGTACTGCGTTGTGAGCATATTCGTAGAACATTAAGAAGGTTGCACCGTAAGGAATAAAGCCGCCATGTAATGCAATACCATTCATAATTGCAGACATACCGAACTCACGCACACCGTAGTTGATATAGTTACCATCTACATTATGATCAGCACGAATTGGTTTTGAACCAGACCATAAAGTTAAGTTTGAACTTGCTAAATCTGCTGAACCACCAAGTAATTCTGGTAATACGTGTGCATAAGCTTCAATTGCGTTTTGTGATGCTTTACGGCTTGCAATCGCTGCTGGATTTGCTTGTAATTTTTCAACAAACGCTTGGCTTTCTTGTGCCCAATTTGCTGGTAACTCACCGCTTACACGACGTTTAAATTCTGCTGCTAATTCAGGGTATGCTGCTTCATATGCTGCAAATTTAGCATCCCATGCGCGCTCTTGCTCTGCACCTTTTGCTTTAGCATCCCATTGTGCATAAACATCTGCAGGGATTTCGAATGGTGCATAAGTCCAATTTAATGCCTTACGAGTTAATTCAATTTCTTCATTACCTAATGGCGCACCATGACAATCATGTGATGCTGATTTATTTGGAGAACCGTAACCAATAATAGTTTTACAAATAATTAATGTTGGACGATCTTTTTCTGCTTTTGCATTCTCAATAGCAAATTTGATTTGTTCCGCATCATGACCATCAACATTGCGGATAACTTGCCAGCCATAAGCTTCGAAGCGTTGTGCAGTATCATCTGAGAACCAACCATCAACATGACCATCAATAGAGATATTGTTATCGTCATAGAATGCGATAAGTTTGCCTAAGCCTAAAGTTCCAGCTAAAGAACAAGCTTCATGCGAAATACCTTCCATTAAACAGCCATCACCTAAAAACGCGTAGGTGTAATGGTCAACAATTTCATGACCCTCACGGTTAAATTGACCTGCTAAAGTTTTCTCAGCAATTGCCATCCCAACTGCATTGGTAATACCTTGGCCTAATGGACCTGTTGTGGTTTCAACACCTGGTGCATAACCATATTCTGGGTGGCCTGGGGTTTTTGAGTGTAATTGGCGGAATTGTTTTAAATCTTCAATAGAAAGATCATAGCCGGTTAAATGTAATAAGCTATAAATTAGCATTGAACCATGACCATTAGACAGAACAAAACGGTCACGATCTGCCCATTTAGGATTGGTCGGGTTATGTTTTAAAAAATCACGCCATAAAACTTCGGCAATATCTGCCATTCCCATTGGCGCGCCCGGGTGACCTGAGTTCGCTTTTTGTACTGCATCCATACTTAAAACACGAATTGCATTCGCTAGTACTTTACGTTCTGCCATTGTAATCTCCTCATCGAAAATGACTGTTTTTGATTAGTTATGATTGTAATAGATTTCAAAAGAAAACTCAAAACAATCAGCCCGTTTGTAATTCAACTCACAAACTACATCTCACCGAAACAAGCGGTGAGTTTTTATGATTTTTTTACCAATTAAAGTTTATTTAAATACTGCCCAAACTGGAGAGTGATCTGATGGTTTTTCCATTGCACGAATCTCTAGATCAATCCCCGTTTCTACACAGCGCTCTGCCAGTGATTTTGATGCTAATATCAAGTCAATTCTTAATCCACGGTTATCATCAAAACCTTTTGAGCGATAATCAAACCATGAAAATTTATCATTAGCCTGCGGATTCATTTGGCGAAATGTGTCAACCAGACCATAGTCATATAAACGCGCTAGCCACTCACGTTCTTCAGGTAAAAATGAGCATTTACCATCGCGCAACCAACGTTTACGGTTTGGCTCACCAATGCCAATATCTAAATCGGTTGGACTAATGTTCATATCGCCCATAATAACAATTGGATGACTTGGTTTTAATTCAGTTTCCAAATAATGTTGTAAATTTGCATAAAATTTAGCTTTTGCTGGGAATTTAGTTTCATGGCTACGATTTTCGCCTTGTGGGAAATAGCCATTTAATACGGTTAATACCCCAAATTCAGTTTCAATATCAGCCATAATCATACGTTTTTGAGCATCAGGCTCATCATTTGGAAAACCTCTGCGCACAGCAAGCGGTGCTTTTTTAGTAAGCAGCGCTACACCATAATGCCCTTTTTGTCCATGATGAAAAACATGGTAGCCTAAATTTTCAACTAAATGATGTGGAAACTCTTCATCAGCCACTTTGATTTCTTGTAAACCAATCACATCTGGCTGATGTTTATCGATAATAGCTTCTAATTGGTGTGGTCTGGCACGTAATCCATTGATATTAAAAGAGATAAATTTCATTTTTTCCTTAAGTGAAAAATGGATAATAGCCTTATGCTATTATCCATATGTGTAAAGATTAGAGAATCATTGCCGCAATCCAACCAAACACTAATAATGGAATATTAAAGTGTAAGAAAGTTGGTACAACAGAATCCCAAATATGATCGTGTTTACCGTCTGCATTTAAGCCTGAAGTTGGCCCTAACGTAGAATCAGATGCTGGAGAACCCGCATCGCCAAGCGCGGCTGCCACCCCAACAATAGACATCGTTGCTAACGGTGAGAAACCAAAAGAAACACACAGAGGCACATAAATAGAAGTAATAATTGGCACTGTCGAGAAAGAAGAACCGATACCCATCGTAATTAACAAGCCAACAACTAACATCAACGCTGCAGCCATTTCTTTCGATGTAATCGCATCTTTTAGGCTTTCAATTAACTGCATTACTCCGCCTGTTGAATTAACAACGTTTGCATAGCCAGAAGCTGCAATCATCACAAAGCCAATCATCGCCATTAAGCGTAAGCCTTGTTGGAAAATATCATTACTCTCTTTAAGTCTAAATACGCCACCTAATGCGAAAATCACTAAACCAACTAAACCGCCCATTACAGTCGAATTTGTGGCTAATTGTACGCTACAAGTCGCTAAAATAGCTGCTACGCTCACGCCAATATGATAAGGCTTCACGCGTGCAACACGTTGAGCAATATCTTCTGCCGTCGGTTCAGGCGTATTTTCAATATAAGTGCGTGGTTTACGATAAGAAACAAAAAACGCAAATAACAACCCAGCCACCATCCCCAATACTGGTACAGACATTGCTTTAGTCATTTCAGCTGTTGTAGCCACCACACCATATTGTTCACCAACTTGGTTGATATTTTTCACTAAAACACTTTCTAAGAAGATCTGACCAAAGCCTGCAGGAATAATCATATACGTTGCTGTTAAACCAAAAGTGAGCGCACAAGCGACTGCTCTGCGGTCCATTTTTAATTGGTTCATGACACTTAACAGTGGTGGAACAACAATTGGAATAAAGGCAATATGGATTGGAATTAAGTTTTGTGACGACATAGAAAACGCCACTAACACAAATAAAAGAATATATTTGAACCAAAAGACTGAACGACCCGATGGGCGTTTACCAAAACTTTGAATAATTTTAAACGCCAGTAAATCGGTTACCCCAGATCTCGATAACGCCACCGCAAACGCACCAAGCACTGCGTAGTTCATCGCTGTTTCTGCACCGCCACCTAATCCGCCAGAGAAATTTGTAATCGTAATTTTTAACGCATTAAAAAGCGCCGATAACGCTGATTGATCAACGGCAGGTTGATAGTGCCCAAGCACACCGCAAGTTAATGCGGCAATAATTAACGAAATAACCACGTTAACCCTCAGCAAACTGAGTACTAAAAGCACAATAATCGAAAGCACAACATCATTTGATAACATGATAAACCCTCGTAAATAAAGACAATATCTTAATGTAACGAAAAATGAAGGCAAATCAAGCCTTTTTTCTCTTTTGTAAAACTTTTTTGATTTCTGACCGCTTGTAGTAACACGCGCTCAACAAAAACATATAAACTGAAAATAAAACCCCTGTTTTTATTGACAGCTCAATCTTATCAATTATACTGTTTTTCCATTCAGTTATTTTAGGAATTTTAATATGACACAAGCAACCATTGATATTCGTTTAGCCAATATGCAAAAAATGGAACAACACAAATTTAATCGCCTGTTAGCCATTTTACAAACCGAAGTAGAAAAAGCGTTTTCTGATGCTATTGTACGAGTTCGCCCTTCTCAATCTATGAGCGATGTCTCGGTATTTGGTTTAGGAAAAAATGGTAAAAACGAAGTTGTCGCATATCTTGAAAACTTATTTAACGAGAGTTCTGCCTTTGATGAGCTCAATGAAGATTATTATTAACGATTAAAAAATCATCAAAAATATCCTTTTGAACAATTTTTTCTCTTTTCCCTCTTGAAAAAGACTTGACAAACGCCATTTATTGCATCGTTGAAACGGTAAGCACTTCCGTTCGATACCGATTATTAAAATTTTAACGAGGTAATAAATATGAATTTTGAAAAATTTACCACTAAATTACAGGAAGCTTTAGCTGAAGCTCAATCTTTAGCTGTAGGCAAAGACAATCCTTATATTGAGCCAGCCCATTTACTTTATGCTTTAATGAAGCAAGAAGGCAGCTCAATTGCACCGCTTTTTACCGCATTAAACATTCAGCCAACAAAACTGATTAGCGAATTAGAAAGCATTTTAAACCGCTTGCCGACCGTGCAAGGTAGCAGTAACACTCAGTTATCACAACAACTAGCTCGATTATTAAACCAAGCTGACAAGCTTTCACAACAATTCAATGATAGCTTTATTTCATCAGAATTATTTGTGTTAGCCGCACTTGAAGATAACGGTGATTTAGGAAAATTATTCAAGCAACTTGGCTTAACCAAAGAGAAAGTTGCACAAGCGATTAGTCAAATCAGAGGGGGAGATAACGTGAATACACAAAATGCAGAAGAAACTAGACAAGCACTTAAAAAATATACGATTGATTTAACCGAGCGTGCAAAAGCCGGGAAATTAGATCCGGTTATTGGACGTGATGAAGAAATCCGCCGTGCTGTACAAGTATTACAACGCCGTACCAAAAATAACCCTGTTTTAATTGGTGAACCTGGTGTAGGTAAAACTGCGATTGTAGAAGGGCTAGCACAACGTATTGTTAATGGTGAAGTGCCAGAAGGCTTAAAAAATAAACGTGTACTTTCATTAGATATGGGTGCCTTGATTGCTGGGGCAAAATACCGTGGCGAATTTGAAGAACGTTTAAAAGCAGTATTAAACGAACTTGCTAAAGAAGAAGGGCAAGTGATCCTCTTTATTGATGAAATCCATACCATGGTTGGTGCTGGTAAAACTGATGGTGCAATGGATGCAGGTAACTTGTTAAAACCAAGCCTTGCGCGTGGTGAATTACACTGCGTCGGTGCAACGACTTTAGATGAATACCGCCAATATATCGAAAAAGATGCAGCACTTGAGCGTCGTTTCCAAAAAGTATTAGTAGATGAACCAACGGTTGAAGATACAATTGCGATTTTGCGTGGCTTAAAAGAACGTTATGAGATCCATCACCACGTTCAAATTACTGACCCTGCGATTGTCGCAGCTGCTACACTTTCTCATCGTTATATTAGCGATCGTCAATTACCAGATAAAGCGATTGACTTGATTGATGAAGCGGCTTCTAGCTTACGTATGGAAATTGATTCCAAACCTGAGCCATTAGATAAATTAGAGCGCCGTATCATTCAATTAAAATTAGAACGCCAAGCCTTACAAAAAGAGGAAGATGAAGCAAGCCGTCAACGTCTTGCAAAACTTGATGAAGAATTGGCTGCAAAAGAACGTGAATATTCTGAATTAGAAGAAGTCTGGAAAGCAGAAAAATCTGCATTACTGGGTACACAGCACATTAAAACTGAGTTAGAAAACGCACGTATTGCAATGGATCAAGCTCGCCGTGAAAATAACTTTGAGAAAATGTCCGAGTTACAATATGGCAAAATCCCTGCACTTGAGAAACAATTGCAAGAAGCGGTAAAACGTGAAGAAGAAGGGAGCGAAAATCACTTACTTCGCACTAAAGTCACTGATGAAGAAATCGCAGAAGTGCTTTCTAAAGCAACAGGCATTCCTGTTTCAAAAATGATGGAAGGCGAGAAAGAAAAACTCTTGCGTATGGAAGAAGTTTTACATAGCCGTGTAATTGGACAAAATGAAGCTGTTGAAGCGGTTGCTAATGCCATTCGTCGTAGTCGTGCTGGTTTATCAGATCCAAATAAACCAATTGGTTCCTTCTTATTCTTAGGACCAACCGGCGTGGGTAAAACCGAGCTTTGTAAAACGTTAGCTAGCTTCCTATTTGATGACCCTGATGCAATGGTGCGTATTGATATGTCAGAGTTTATGGAAAAACATAGCGTTTCACGCTTAGTGGGTGCACCTCCGGGTTATGTTGGTTATGAAGAAGGTGGTTACTTAACCGAAGCGGTTCGTCGTCGTCCATATTCTGTGGTTTTACTTGATGAAGTGGAAAAAGCACATCCTGATGTCTTTAACATTTTATTACAAGTGCTTGATGATGGTCGTTTAACAGACGGACAAGGCAGAACTGTTGATTTCCGTAATACTGTAGTGATTATGACTTCAAACCTAGGCTCTCACTTAATCCAAGAAGCGCCAGAGGCAAGTTATGCCGAAATGAAAGCCTTAGTGATGTCAGTGGTAGGGCAACACTTCCGTCCAGAGTTTATTAACCGTATTGATGAGACTGTGGTCTTCCACCCATTAGGTCAAGAACACATTCGTGCAATTGCGCGCATTCAATTAGAACGCTTAATTAAACGCATGGCAGAGCGTGGCTATGAAGTCACTGTTACTGACGACGCTATCGACCATATTGGTAAAGCTGGTTTCGATCCATTGTTTGGTGCACGCCCATTAAAACGTGCTATCCAACAAGAACTTGAGAACCCACTTGCACAACAAATCCTTGGCGGTAAATTATTACCAAATCGCCCAGTTGTGGTGGATTATAAAGATGAAAAATTAGTGATTGAAAACCACTAAACCTAAAACAGCAAAAGGGAGCGAAAGCTCCCTTTTTTATATCGATATTTCAACCTACAAGCGGTTATTTTTCTTCAAAAATTTACCAATACTAAATCTAACTCTCTAGTCCTAAATGTTGCTTATAAGCTTGTAAAGTATTTTGCATCAACATGGCAACCGTCATTGGACCTACCCCACCAGGAACTGGGGTGATAAAGCTTGCACGTTGCTGAGCTTCTTCATACGCCACGTCTCCTGTTAGTTTTCCCTCACTGTTACGATTGATGCCGACATCAATCACAATAGCGCCCTCTTTAATCCATTCTCCAGAAATAAAATTCGGTTTACCTACCGCCACAACTAAAATGTCAGCTTGGCGTATATGACTAGCTAAATCTTTAGTAAAACGATGCGTGACGGTTACTGTGCAACCACCAAGCAACAACTCCATCGCCATCGGGCGCCCAACAATATTTGATGCCCCAACCACTACCGCATGTTTACCATACAAATCTACACCCGTAGTTTCTAATAACTTCATGACCCCATAAGGTGTGCATGAACGAAGTGTTGGAATACGCTGACATAACCGCCCTACATTGTAAGGATGAAAACCATCTACATCCTTATGCGGAACAATAGCTTCAATCACCTTGGTTGAATCAATTTGTTTTGGTAATGGTAATTGCACCAAAATACCATCAATGCTTTCATCTTGATTGAGCTGTTCAATGAGCGCTAACAGCTCAGCCTCACTGGTTTGTTCCGGTAAATCGTAAGATTTAGAATAGATACCAATTTCTGCACAACTTTTACGTTTATTGGATACATAAACCTCAGAGGCTGGATCAGACCCCACTAAAATTACCGCTAATCCTGGTGCTCTTGCACCTTTAGCTACTTGTTGTGTAATTTGCTCAGCAATCGCAGATTTTATCTCTTTTGCTAATGCAGTTCCTGAAATAATTTGTGCAGTCATCTTTCTCTCCGAATCGTCATCAGAAAACGTTTGCGTTATTGTCGCAAAAAAAAGAAAAATTAGTAAGCAAATTTTAAAACCGATTAAATATACGCCGTTTAACTCAATTCCGAGAAAAAAAATTTGACGAAAAATCTCTCATCCTATAATATGCCTCTCACTTATCGGCGAGTAGCGCAGCTTGGTAGCGCAACTGGTTTGGGACCAGTGGGTCGTAGGTTCAAATCCTATCTCGCCGACCACTCTTTATTTTTCAGAAATCCTTTCTTTTATATTTCTTAATTCTGCGCCCTTAGCTCAGCTGGATAGAGCAACGCCCTTCTAAGGCGTGGGTCAAAGGTTCGAATCCTTTAGGGCGTGCCATTTATCTTAAAATCTTTTCAACAAGCGGTCATTTTTTAATTTAATTTTGCAAATTTTTAACAAAATTCCATTTTTTTATGATCTAGCGCAAAAATTTTTCATCAGCTAACAAAGAATGATTATGGCGAATAAGTTAAATAATCGTTAGAATAATACCGTTTAAATTAACATCCGTGTAATTTAATAAAAGTGTTTGGACAAATTGTTCAGACCTTAGTTTATTCAGTAAATCATCTCATTATAAAATTTATATGAGAGAAGGAGTGATTATGCAGGTCTCTAGACGTAAGTTCTTTAAGATCTGTGCAGGTGGTATGGCGGGAACGTCTGCTGCGATGTTGGGCTTTGCACCAGCAACCGCTTTAGCAGCACCGCGTGAATACAAATTATTACGAGCTTTTGAATCTCGTAACACCTGTACATATTGTTCTGTAAGCTGCGGTATGTTGCTATATAGCACAGGCAAACCTTACAATGCATTAAGCGGCCACACAGGTACCAATACCCGTTCTAAATTATTCCACCTTGAAGGTGACCCAGACCATCCAATCAGCCGCGGGGCATTATGTCCAAAAGGTGCGGGCGCATTAGACTATATCAATAGTGAAAGCCGTGCACTATACCCGGAATACCGTGCACCAGGTTCTGATAAATGGGAACGTATTTCTTGGGAAGACGCAGTTAAACGCATTGCTCGCCTGATGAAAGCAGACCGTGATGCCAACTTTGTAGAAAAAGATGCAAGTGGCAAAACTGTTAACCGTTGGACAACCACAGGTATTATGACTGCCTCAGCTATAAGCAACGAGGCTGCACTTCTTACTCACAAATGGGTGAGAATGTTAGGCATAGTGCCGATGTGTAACCAAGCGAATACTTGACACGGACCAACGGTAGCAAGTCTTGCTCCATCATTTGGTCGCGGTGCCATGACAAATAACTGGGTTGACATCAAAAACGCCAATCTTATTCTTGTTCAAGGCGGTAACCCTGCTGAAGCTCACCCTGTTGGCTTCCGTTGGGCAATTGAAGCGAAGAAAAACGGCGCGAAAATCATCGTGGTTGACCCTCGCTTTAACCGTACAGCTTCTGTAGCTGATCTTCATGCGCCAATCCGTTCCGGTACTGACATTGCATTCTTCTTGGGTGTAATTCGTTATTTATTGGAAACCAATCAGATTCAACACGAATACGTTAAACATTATACCAATGCTTCATTCTTAATTGATGAAGGCTTCAAATTTGAAGATGGTTTATTCGTAGGCTTTGATGAAGAAAAACGTTCTTATGATAAATCAAAATGGAACTACCAATTTGATGAGAATGGTTTTGCTAAACGTGATATGACCTTACAAGATCCACGTTGTGTCATTAACATTCTAAAAGATCACGTTTCTCGCTATACGCCTGAAATGGTTGAACGTATTACTGGTGTAAAACAAAAAACCTTCTTACACATTTGTGAAGAAATCGGTAAAACCTCTGCACCAAATAAAACCATGACGCACTTATATGCGTTAGGTCTTACTGAGCACACAATTGGTACACAAAATATTCGTTCAATCGCAATGATCCAATTACTCTTAGGTAATATGGGTATGCCAGGTGGCGGTATTAATGCGTTGCGTGGACACTCAAACGTACAAGGTACTACAGATATGGGCTTATTGCCGACATCTTTACCTGGTTATATGCGTCTACCAAACGATAAAGATACTTCTTATGAGCAATATATCAATGCGATTACGCCAAAAGATATCGTACCAAACCAAGTAAACTACTATCGTAATACTTCGAAATTCTTCGTCAGTCTGATGAAAACGTTCTATGGTGATAAAGCGACTAAAGAAAACGGTTGGGGCTTTGACTTCTTACCGAAATCTGACCGCTTATACGACCCTATCACTCATGTTAAATTAATGAATGATGGCAAATTGAACGGTTGGATTTTACAAGGTTTCAACGTATTAAACTCATTACCGAACAAAAACAAAACTGTTGCGGGTATGAGTAAATTAAAATACTTAGTTGTGTTAGATCCGCTTCAAACCGAATCTTCTGAATTCTGGAAAAACTTTGGTGAATCAAACAATGTAAATTCTGCTGAAATTCAAACAGAAGTATTCCGTTTACCAACAACCTGTTTCGCAGAAGAAGATGGTTCTATCGCGAACTCTGGTCGTTGGGCGCAGTGGCACTGGAAAGGTTGTGACCAACCAGGTGAAGCACTACCAGATGCAGAAATTCTTTCTATGATTCGTGAAGAGATGCATCATCTCTATCAAGAAGACTTGAAAAAAGGTATTCAACCAAAAGGTTTAGAATCTTTTGAAGCGATGACTTGGAACTATGCACAACCACACTCTCCAAGCTCTGAAGAGTTAGCGAAAGAATTAAATGGTTATGCGCTTGAGGACATTTACGATCCTAATGGCAACTTAATTTATAAAAAAGGCCAATTACTTAACGGCTTTGCGCATTTACGTGATGACGGTACTACCTCAGCAGGTAACTGGATTTATGTTGGCCAATGGACAGAAAAAGGTAACCAAATGGCAAACCGTGACAACTCTGACCCATCAGGCTTAGGTTGTACATTAGGTTGGGGCTTTGCGTGGCCAGCAAACCGCCGTGTTCTTTATAGCCGTGCTTCTCTTGATATTAACGGTAATCCTTGGGATAAACACCGTCAATTAATCAAATGGAACGGTAAAAACTGGAACTGGTTAGATGTGGCTGACTATGGTACACAACCACCAGGTGCTGATACAGGCCCATTCATTATGTCTGCAGAAGGTGTAGGTCGTTTATTTGCAGTAGATAAAATTACAAGTGGTCCAATGCCTGAGCATTATGAACCAATTGAAAGTCCAATTGATGCGAATCCGTTACATCCGAAAGTATCTTCTGATCCAACGATTCGTATTTATAAAGAAGACCACGAATTTATTGGCTCAAACAAAGACTTCCCTTATGTGGCAACAACTTATCGTTTGACTGAACACTTCCACAGTTGGACAGCACAATCTGCGCTAAACATCATCGCTCAACCACAACAATTTGTGGAAATTGGTGAAAAACTAGCAGCAGAGAAAGGTATCCAAAAAGGTGATATGGTGAAAATTACTTCTCGCCGTGGCTATATTAAAGCCGTTGCAGTAGTAACAAAACGTCTGAAAGATTTAGAAATCGACGGACGTACTGTACACCATGTGGGTCTTCCAATTCACTGGAACATGAAAGCTTTAAATGGTAAAGGTAACCGTGGTTTCTCTACTAATACCTTAACACCATCTTGGGGTGAATCGGTTACACAAACACCAGAATATAAAACATTCTTGGTAAATATCGAGAAAGCGGAGGCATAATATGGCAGGTAATGGCGAAGGCGTTCAAACGCAAGATATTATTAAAGTCTCCGCAACATCGGGCTTAACTGCACCACCTCACGCGCGAGATCATAAAGTAGAAGTATCTAAACTTATTGATGTGAGTACCTGTATCGGCTGTAAAGCCTGTCAGGTTGGCTGTTCAGAGTGGAATGACATCCGCTCTGATGTCAACGCACAATGTGTCGGGATTTACGATAACCCAGTTGATCTCAACGCGAAAGCGTGGACAGTCATGCGCTTTAATGAAGTGGAAGAAAACGATCGTTTAGAATGGTTAATCCGTAAAGACGGTTGTATGCACTGTGCAGAACCGGGCTGTTTAAAAGCTTGTCCAGCACCAGGTGCAATTATCCAATACGCTAACGGTATCGTGGACTTCCAATCAGATAAGTGTATCGGTTGTGGTTACTGTATTGCAGGTTGTCCGTTCAACATTCCACGTATGAACCCTGAAGACAATCGCGTGTACAAATGTACCCTTTGTGTGGATCGTGTTTCTGTCGGTCAAGAACCAGCTTGTGTGAAAACTTGTCCAACCGGCGCAATCCGTTTTGGCTCTAAAGAAGAGATGAAACTCTACGCAGAAAAACGCGTAGCTGATTTGAAATCTCGTGGTTATGAAAACGCTGGTCTTTATGACCCTGAAGGTGTAGGCGGTACACACGTTATGTATGTACTTCATCACGCAGATAAGCCAGAGCTTTATTCAGGATTACCAAAAGATCCACAAATTGACCCAACAGTCACCTTGTGGAAAGATATCTTGAAACCAGTAGCCGCTGTTGCAATGGGTGGTTTAGCGCTTGCTGAAATCGGACACTACTTAACAGTAGGCCCGAATGCGGAAGAAGACGTTGAAGATCATCACGAAACCGATGCTCATCAAGAAGGAGGCAAACATGAGTAAGAACAAAATTGAGATCAGCAATGATACTCGCGTGGTTCGTCACAGAACGCCTGCTCGCTTGAGCCACTGGTTTTTAGTAATCAGCTTCTTCTTAACCATGTTTACTGGGGTTGCATTTTTCTTCCCTGACTTTGCATGGTTAACAGAAATTTTAGGTACGCCACAACTGGCACGTGCGATTCACCCTTTCACCGGGATTTTAATGTTTATCGCCTTTATTTACCTTGCGTTATTATATTGGGATCACAACGTTCCTGAGAAAAATGATATTCGCTGGGCAAAAGGTGTCGTTGAAGTTCTAAAAGGCAATGAGCACGCAGTTTCTGATAACGGTAAATATAACTTAGGTCAAAAAATGTTGTTCTGGACATTAAATCTAGCAATGTTGACCTTATTAATTACTGGTATCATTATGTGGCGCCAATATTTCTCTCACCACTTCTCAATTCCTGTATTGAGAATTGCGATTCTACTTCACTCAGTAAGTGCATTTATGCTATTTACCGGTATCTTGGTACATATGTATATGGCATTCTGGGTTAAAGGCTCCATTCGTGGCATCGTAGAAGGTTGGGTAACCGTTCGCTGGGCGAAAAAACACCACCCTAGATGGTATCGCGAAGAAGTTTTGCCGGAATTAGAAGAAGACCTAGAAAATGAAGCTAAAGGTAAAAAAGTAAAAGCCAAAGCTTTATTTAAAGGGATAAATGGCTAAAGCAAGAAAGTGCGGTTACAATAACCGCACTTTTTTATCATCCCTTTTAGAGCAGCCTTATCTGCTCCAATATTACAGAGCACATTATGAGTATCAAAATTCTTTCGGTAGATGAAATCAAACAAAAAACGAACAGCTATGATGTTCCCCCGATTTTATTTGCCAACCCGAAAAATCTCTATCAACGCCGAGCTAAAAGATTGAGATCTTTAGCAGAAAATCATCCACTAGCAAACTATCTTTTATTTGCTGCAGACTTAGTGGAAAGCCAATTAGCTGTATTAGAAAACCAGCCATTAGCACCACAAGGAAATTTGCAAAACTTAGCAGAAATCCAACCGCTTGATGCGAAGACTTTTAAACGAGATGATATTTGGCTTACTTATTTAACTGCAATTTTGGCAGAAATTAAGCCTAAAGCGAACAACCAGATTTTAGCTACCATTGAATTACTAGAAAAATCAGCAAAAAGTGAATTAGAAGCGATGGCTACAGCTCTATTAAGCGAAGAATTCAACTTAGTGAGTGCTGATAAAGCTGTGTTCATTTGGGCAGCACTCTCGCTTTACTGGGTGCAATTAACTCAACAAATTCCACACAACTGCCGTGTAGAGGGTTATGATAGCCTTCAACATTGCCCTGTTTGTGGTAGTACACCGGTAGCAAGTATCGTGCAAATTGGTACCTCACAAGGGCTTCGCTATGTCCATTGCTCGTTATGTGAAAGCGAATGGAACCTTGTACGAGCACAATGTACCAACTGCAATAATCAGAAAAATATAGAAATGTGGTCTTTAGATGAAAAACTTGCTGTTGTGCGTGCTGAAAGCTGTCATGAATGTGAAAGTTATCTAAAAATCATGTTCCAAGAAAAAGACCCATATGTGGAACCTATTGCTGATGATCTTGCCTCACTCTTCCTAGATATGGAGCTAGAAGAAAAAGGCTTATTCCGTAGTGGTCTAAACCCATTAATGTTCCCAGCAAGTGAATCCTAATAAAAAACCTGTGTAGAATCGATTCCACACAGGTTTTTTCTTTATGAAAAGATTACCAACCTTTCACTACCCCACCGTTAAATAATTTTAACGCTTCTTGGAAAACTTCTTCTGTTTGGAAAGCCTTCACAAAAGTTTGTAAACGTGGGTCGTTTTTATTATCTTCACGGCTAACGACTAAGTTCACATATGGCGAATCTTTTGATTCTACAATCACGCCATCTTTCTCTGGGCTTAATCCTGCTTGACCTGCGTAAGTGTTATTGATAACAGCTAAATCCACATCATCTAATGAACGAGTTAATAACACCGTATCTACTTGTTTGATCTGGATATGTTTTGGATTCTCAATAATATCGTTTTCTGTTGAGAACAAGTTTTTCGAATCTTTTAATTTAATTAAACCATTCGCTTCAAGTAACAATAACGCACGGCCAGTATTACTTGGGTTGTTTGGAATAGCAACAATCGCACCGTCTTTTAACTCAGCTAACGTTTTTACCTTTTTAGAGTATGCCGCAATTGGCCATAATAATGTGTTACCAATTACCGCCATTTTATAACCACGATCTTTACTTTCTTGCTCTAAATAAGGCACAGTTTGGAATGCATTAGCATCTAAATCTTTTGCGTGTAACGCTGCATTTGGTTGCGTGTATTCCGTAAATTGTACTAATTCCACATCTAGGCCATATTTTTCTTTTGCAATTTTCACTGCTACTTCAGTCATTTGCGCCTCAGGCCCTGTCATCACGCCCACTTTTAATGGTTTCTGTACTTCAGCTGCTTTCTCTTCTTTACAACCGGTTAATGCTAATGCAGATACTAGCGCAACGCCTAATAATTTTGTTAATTTCATGTTAAATCCTTAAATTTGAGGAAAAAAATAAGCGGTGATATTTTTAGAAATATTTGCAAATCTCTCTTAAAATTCCACCGCTTGCAGAAAGTGAATTTACATCAAGTAAATTACCAACCTTTTACTACACCATCTTTAAAGTGTTTTTGTGCTTCTTGATACACTTCTTCCGTTTGGTAAGCTTTTACAAAGTCTTGAACCGCTTTGGTGTCTTTATTGTCTTTACGCGCCACAATAATATTCACATATGGAGAATCTTTATCTTCAACAAAAATACCATCGTTTGAACTTAATCCAACTTGACCCGCGTAAGTGTTATTTACTACCGCTAAATCCACATCATCTAATGCTTTTGCCGCCACAGAAGTATCCACTTCTTGTACTTTTAGATGTTTTGGATTCTCAATAATATCCATCGTTGTTGAGAATAAGTTGGTGTTATCTTTTAATTTAATTAAGCCTTGTTTTTCTAATAAAATCAACGCACGAGCAAGGTTAGATGGATCATTTGGTACTGCCACGACTGCACCATCTGCTAACTCATTCACTGATTTAATTTTTTTCGAATAACCCGCTAACGGATAAACAAAGGTATTACCAACAATCACTAAGTTGTCTAACCCTTTAGATGAGCTATCTTTATCTAAATAAGGTTTGTGCTGCATTGCATTCGCATCTAAATCACCTTTGCTCACAGCCGTGTTTGGTAATGCGTAGTCATTGAATAAAACAAACTCCACATCTAAGCCATATTTTTCTTTGGCAATGCTTGCTGCTTTTTCTGCAACAGTATGTTCAGGGCCTGACATTACGCCCACTTTAATTTTATTTGCTGCAGTAGCTGGTGCTGCATCCGCTTTTTTCTCTTCATTACAACCACTTAATGCTAATGCAGAAAGTACGGCAATGCTTAATACTTTTTTGAAACTCATAATAAAAATACCTCTTAATAGAAAATTGAGTGACCCCCGTTTTAACGGTGATCATATTTTTTGGCTAATTCATCGCCGACTTTTTGTGAAATCATCACAATCGCTACAATAATAATGGTTGCAATCCATTTCACATAAACCATATTACGGTGTTCACCATAGCTAATAGCTAAGTTACCCAAACCACCACCACCAACCGCGCCAGCCATAGCAGAATAGCCGATTAGTGAAACTAAAGTTAACGTCACACCGTTAATTAAAATAGGTAAAGATTCTGGTAAGTAGAATTTCGTAACCACTTGCCAATTTGTTGCCCCCATTGATTTTGCTGCTTCTGTTAAACCAGTTGGCACCTCTAATAGTGCGTTAGCGGTTAAACGCGCAAAAAATGGAATAGCCGAAACACTTAACGGCACGATTGCCGCGGTTGTACCTAACGTTGTGCCAACGAGCAAACGCGTAAATGGTAACAACACAATCAAGAGAATAATAAATGGTACTGAACGACCAATATTGATGATGACATCTAAAACCTGATGCAAACGCGGGTTTTCTAAGATCTCACCTTTTCCGGTTAAAAATGCTAAAAATCCAATAGGTAAGCCAACCACAACGGCCATTAGGGTCGCAAAAAAGCCCATATAAACCGTTTCAAGCGTTGAAGAACCAATCATCTGCCACATTTGAGGTGTGACTTCTTGCATAAAATTATCCCACATAGCCTAACACCTCAACTTTTACTTTATTATCAATTAAATAGAATTTTGCTTGCGCAATATCATCATGATTACCACTTACTTCTGCAATCACAAAGCCAAATTTTACGCCGCCAGCATAGTCAATTTGAGACATTAAAATACTAAAATCAATGCCGAACTCTTTCGATACCATAGAAAGTAACGGCGCATCAACTGAGCGGCCTGTAAATTCAAATTTAATAATTGGCTTACTATTAGCGGTTGATTGCGCTGAAAGCTGCGCAGTATATTCTGCCGGCAACTCAAAGTGGAAAGTCGATTGAATAAATTTTTGTGCCAACTCTGTTTTAGGGTTAGAAAAAATTTCACTTACAGAACCCGTTTCAATCAACTGACCTTTATCGATCACGGCCACACGATCACAAATACGTTTTACCACTTCCATTTCATGCGTAATCAGTAAAATAGTGAGTCCTAACCGTTTATTGATATCTTTTAATAATTGTAAAATAGATTGCGTTGTTGCGGGATCTAATGCGCTTGTGGCTTCATCACACAACAACACTTGCGGATCACTTGCTAGTGCACGGGCAATTGCCACACGCTGTTTTTGACCACCTGAAAGGTTGCTAGGATAAACATCTTTACGTTCGGTTAACCCCACTAACTCAAGCAACGCATTAACTTTTTTCTCAATTTGCGCTTTAGGCGTATGATTTAAATGTAATGGCAACGCCACATTTTCAAACACCGTTTTAGAAGCCAGTAGATTAAAATGTTGGAAAATCATCGCAATATTGCGGCGCGCTTGAATTAACTCACTTTCTGAAAGTGTGGTTAAATCCTTACCGTCAACAATAACCTCACCAGTAGTGGGACGTTCTAATAAGTTCACACAACGAATCAGCGTACTTTTTCCTGCACCACTGGCACCAATTACACCATAAATCGTACCCTTAGGCACTTCTAAGTTAACATTATCCAAGGCGGTAATAATCTTCCCTTTTACCTCGAACTGCTTGCTGATGTTTTTCAGCTGAATCATAAATCTGCCCATCTTTTAATTGAATTTTCTGTATTTTAGACGTCTAGAATGCTATGTCAATTAAGCAGCACACTTTTTTTATAACAAAAAAGCATAATTGTATAAAAACATTAAAAAAGTTCAGTATTTAAACCTTAAAAATCCCTTTCTATTAGAAATCACCATAAAAAAACCCAGCCGAAGCTGGGTTTTTTATTCTAGTTTAGCAAGACGCTAAATTACCATTGGTAACCTACGCCTACAGAGCCACCTACATCACCTTGGGTGTTCGCGTTACCTTGTAGTTTAAGGATAACTTTACCGTTATCGCTTGAACGTGAGTAACCTACCGCAAGTGCGCTTTCGCCTTTGAAGGTACCTGCAGAAGCTGCAACCATTGATTTACCTGGGATGTAAACCTGTGGTAAGCCTGCTGCTGCGTTAGCACCTGCGATACCGCCACGTGCTTCTTTTTGTACCTTGTTGATACGATTGTTCACGTTAGTGATGTTGTTACGTAATTGTGAAACATTCACTGCATCTGTATCTTTTTCACCCGCTTTCACGTTGTGAATTTGGTTACCGCCCATATCAACTGTTGAGTTTGGACCAACTTTTAAGTTACCACCTTCGTTAACGGTTAAGTTATTAGTGGTTACGCTGTTGTGGTTCACATCCTCAGTTGTAGATACAAGGATTTCAGTGCCATTTTGCTCAATTGCGATGTTTTTACCTGCCGCATAAGTGACTGATTTACCACTTGTTACGCGAGCAGTTGAACTACCGCCTTTATTTGCAACTTGGTTACCTTTATCCACAGTTGATACGTTAAAGTTAGTTGCACCGTTAGATACTAATTTACCTTGGTTGTTCACGGTAATTGTATCGTTATCGATATCAACAGTTACTTTATAGTTGGTTGTACCATTTGCGTTAGTAGTTGGTGTTACTGTAATACCTTTATTTGGCTCAGTCGTTACACTTGCTTGTGTATCTTTTGCACTTACAGTGTAAACACCTTTATCACCTTCCTCAACAGTAACATTATCACCAGCTTTAATATCTGCAACTTTTGCAGCTACTTTTAAAGTTGTCACATCAGTAGTTCTACCATTTTCATGTTTAACTGTTGAAGTCTCACTACTAATAGTTACACCCTGACCATTTACAAAGTTAACTGTATCGTTATGGGTTACTGCATCAACTGCTTTACTATTTGCTTGTAAGTTCCAGCCTGCATTCAATACATCACGAACTGTCGCTGCTTCTGTTTGTGTCTTAGGACTAATATCTACCACTTTATTATCCACAACTGTTGTTGGGTTATCAATGTGGTGTTCTAAGTTAGCCACTTTACCATTTGTAATTGTGGTGTTACCCGCTACAAATGTTGGTGCTGAGATGTTGCCAGTCGCAGTTACATTGCCAGCAGTTACGTTAGTAGTTACATTTACATTATCAACTTCTAAGTCTTTCGCTAATCCGACTGTAATAGTCTTATTAGCAGTATCAACTTTAGTCATAATGTTTTTACCAGCGTCAAACTTGTTCCAATCAGTATTGTTATTGTCACCTTTAACATTTACTTGGGTACCAAGTGCTGCTTTGTGTGCTTCTCCTGTGTTACCACCGAAGATTAAACCATCATCCATGGTTGCAACTTCACGTTTGATCTCTTTACCATTCTCATCTTTGAGAGGTTTACCATTTTGGTCTACTGGTACATAAGTGATACGTTGTGCAGTTTCACCTGGTTTGCCATCAGCGCCAGCTTCACGGTTAACAAGAGTTTGTGTACCGTTATCTGTTGTGATGTTGATAGATGCACCGTCTTTACCATCTTTACCTTTCGGTCCGGTTAAGCCGATTTGACCCACGCCGTCTTTACCAGAGATAGAAACTGCATCTTTGCCGTCTTTACCGCTGATTCCAACTTTGCCGTCTGAACCATCTTTAGCATCTTTACCAGTAGGTGCTTTAGGTGCTGTGATGGTCACTCCGTCTTTACCATCTTCACCATCTTCACCGTTAGGACCTTTAGGACCTTTAGGACCATTAACAACCACTTTATCTAAGTTAGTTACATTGCTGTTTAAGGCAAATTCAACTGTTGCACCAGCTACTTTCGCGCCTGTGCTATCTTCAGGATCGTTAGTTTGTTTAACGGTTAAGTTTTTACCTGCTTCCATGTTAACAGTGTTAGTGTCTTTAATGGTGTGCGGACCTTTAGCTGAGTCTTCAGTAGTGTTACCGGTAGAGTTGATATTCCAAGTTGTATCGCCTTTCGCGCCTGGAGTACCTGCATCACCTTTAGGACCAGTGTCACCTTTGTCACCTTTAGGACCAGTTGCGCCAGTATCACCTTTATCGCCTTTAGGACCAGTTGCGCCAGTATCACCTTTATCGCCTTTCGCTGCAGCTGTACCATCTTTCACGATAGTGGTTGTAGTTTTACCTTCACCATCTGTGATAGTTACTGTATGAGTACCGTTGCCGTTGTCTTTCACATCAGCTTTAGCATTCTTACCGTCTGCACCATCTTTAACGATAGTGGTTGTAGTTTTACCTTCGCCATCGGTAATGGTTACAGTGTGAGTGCCGTTGCCGTTGTCTTTAACTTCAGCTTTAGCATTCTTACCGTCTGCACCAGTGTCACCTTTCGCACCAGTTGCACCAGTTGCGCCTGTGTCACCTTTATCACCTTTATCACCTTTCGCTGCAGCTGTACCATCTTTCACGATAGTCGTTGTGGTGTTACCTTCGCCATCTGTGATGGTTACAGTGTGAGTACCGTTGCCGTTGTCTTTCACATTAGCTTTAGCATTCTTACCGTCTGCACCTGTTGCACCAGTGTCACCTTTCGCACCTGTCGCACCATCTTTAACGATAGTCGTTGTGGTGTTACCTTCGCCATCTGTGATAGTTACAGTGTGAGTGCCGTTGCCGTTGTCTTTAACGTCAGCTTTAGCATTCTTACCATCTGCACCATCTTTCACGATAGTCGTTGTGGTGTTACCTTCGCCATCTGTGATAGTTACAGTGTGAGTACCGTTGCCGTTGTCTTTCACATCAGCTTTAGCATTCTTACCGTCTGCACCTGTTGCACCAGTGTCACCTTTCGCACCTGTCGCACCATCTTTCACGATAGTGGTTGTAGTGTTACC